>ERZ777003.193-NODE-193-length-125907-cov-31.937037_pt1 | contig 125907 bp, 111 predicted proteins | sample MGYA00374956_ERZ777003 | MGnify/ENA primary metagenome ERZ777003 (study PRJEB29302, sample SAMN06268252) | bioreactor metagenome | isolation source: Joint BioEnergy Institute, California, USA | place: USA:Joint BioEnergy Institute, California, USA | collected...
CCACGGAGGATCGGTCCGGGGCGGCGGCAATGGCAAGCCGGACCGCCGGCATGACGGCTGGCAAGAGGGTCTGCACTGGGGCCGTTGATGCCCACAGGTTTTCCGTCTTGAAGACGCCGCTCAGATCCGGACGGAAACCGAGGTTGCACAAGAGGCGTCCCTTGGTGTCGATGCGGAAATCGTCATCCGTCAGCGCCCCCACGTTGATGCCCGCCGCTGACAGGCGCTGCTGGAATGCCGCCCGATCCTTGACCAGCAACGCCTTGATGTTCTGCGCCACCTCAGCCTTCCTGGCCGACTTCTTCTCCAGTGCCGCAATGATATCCCTCATGTTGGAGAACGTCGGCAGATCCCGATCGTCCCGGAATACATGCGCGAGATAGCCGCCAGGCAGCTCCACCACAGAAACGTACCCGGTCAGGCTTCCGTCCCGGCTGTGATCCAGGCGGCGCGCCTTCTCGAACAGATCCGCCAGCTGCCAGGTGACGTTGTTGCGCATGCGGCGCACGGCGACCGGGCGGCTGTCTTCCCGCGGCAGCCGGATGACCAGCTTCGCAGCTTCCTTGTTCGAACTTTCAAGCGCCTGCAGGCTGGCGTCGGTGCCAGGAAGCTCTGTGACGCCATCCTTGGCGGAATATTTGATGCCGTCGAGCTTGACCTTCATCATGCCGCGCTTGTCCTGCTCGACGCGGGCTTGCCGCTCGCTCAGCTTCTCGAAGGCCTGCAGGATCCCCCGATGCAGGATCACCGTGTCCACCCCGGCAGCCGCCGGTCCGAGATCACGGATGAGATCCATCGCGAAGCGTTCGCCACTCGACACGAACATCAGCCGGCGCGGGCCGGCAAGCTCGTCTGAAGGATTCCGCTCGAACTCCTCGGCCCAGGCCTGGGCAAACTGCTTTGCCAGGTCGGGCGCCTGCACCGTCGGCTTCTGTCCATTCTGTGCCTGTAGCACCTTGTAGGCCACAAACGCACCGGCAGCTCCAGCAACGCCAACCAGGGCAGCCGTCGCGCCGAAGCTGATCGTCAGGTACACAAGCCCCGAGAACAGTGCGGCGGCAACAACCCCATACCCGAGACGGCCGACGACCGAGGGCGTGCATCCCGAGATCTTGTCCATGAGCTGCTTGCACACGCGCTTCCAGGTGCTGCGGGGCTCGGGCCTCTCGCCGTTGGAAGGCGTGATGATCCTTTCCGCCCGGGTCACGATACGGTTCCACCCGCTTCGGGAGAAGGCCGCCCGGCCATAACCCCGGGGAAGGCCCTTGGCGTTGTCTTCGACATCCTTGAGGAGACTCGCCAGATCGCCGGCCTTCACGTCCCGGTATTTCCGCGACGAAAACAGCTTCTTCTCGAGATCCGGACGGATCGTGTAATCCAGCTCATGGCTATACTTTTCCAGCGCCTGGCGGATCATGTCGCGCACGGCGGTTCTCTGCTCGACCAGGCTGCGCCGGGGGAGATGGATGGCGTCCCTCAGACGGTCCAGCGTTGACCGGTCATCGTCCTTGACGGCCAGAACGGGCCTGCCGTCTTCGAGGGTGTAGGTATAGACGATCTTGTCCATTCGAGGCCCTTTGGAATAGTCGCTACGAGTATAATGACCTGAAAAATCGCAAAAATTACCAGTCATTTCGGAATTTATTGGATACCTCATCCAACTATCCTCCTAGGTGACCGTCAGAAATTATTTCCTTCCATACGGAAAATTTCTGCACCATTCCGAAGACAACGCTTCGCACGAAAGGTGCGTCAATTTCGGAAACAGGAAAAGCAACCATCATGATGGGCCGCTCCTCATCATTCAGCGCGAAATAGAGGCCATCGGTCACGTTCCAGAGAAACGAATACTGCATGAGCATCACGAGCTTTTCGCGCGGGAGCTCCGGCATCTCGCCGAGATATTCCATGGAGAAACACACGCGGCGCGCCTGTTCGTCCAATTCGACGGATATGATGTCGGCGCCGGTCAGGATTCTCCATGCGCCGTCCTCATGCCGGACAACGTCCGCATGGCCGGCGACGGCATCGTGCAGCGACTGTTCAATGGTGTTGGCTGGACCACCCAAGGACGACCTCAAATAACATTTATGGAGCCAAATTCCGTATCGTTTTTACTGACCTTATGTATTACCGATCAAAGTACAGACGCCAAATTAGACACCAAAAACAAGGAGAATGGTGACGAATATTACACTTCCATCATATTCATTCATAAATGTAGACTGAGATCCAAGATCTTTTCAGAGAATTTTCCCGTTTACCACCCTTCAACCATTCCCGATCACGACCCTTTAATGATCTACACCTAACGTCACGGTCGATTGGGGGTGCTTGTCATGTATGTTGAAAATTACAATCGATCGAATGAAGCGACCGCGCAGGAAAGACGTGCGGCTGGCCAGACCCCGGACCGGCTGATCGGCCAGGTCAGCCGGTGCGATGGATCGACGGCCGTCATCACGGGAATCTATGCCGATCCCGAACACGCGGCCCACCTCACCGTCGGCAAGCTCATATCCGTCAATCTGGGCACCATCCGGACGGTCGGCCTTGTCTATGCCGTGGAACAGGCCCCGTTCGCGACGGAAGGCGGAGCCCTGTCCGTTTCGGTTTCGGTGGAGTTCCTGGGAGAGGTCCGCGACAACGGAACCGGGGTGATCTTCGATCGTGGCATCACCGAATATCCCTTCATCGGCGCACCCGCTCACCGCATCCGCGCGAGCGATCTCAGGGCGATCTACGACCTCGGCGGCAAGCACGCCATCCGCATCGGCAGCCTGTCCCAGGACGGCATGATCGACGCAACGGTGGCGGTCGATGAGATGCTCAGCCGCCACTTTGCGGTCGTCGGCACCACCGGCGTCGGCAAGTCGACGGCCGTGAGCCTGCTGCTCCGCAAGATCGTGGAAGCGCGCCCGGACCTCAGCGTGCTCATCTTCGATCCCCACAACGAATTCGGTGTGCCGCTGGCCGACCATTGTGTCCGGCTCAATCTGAAGACGCTTTCCCTGCCGTTCTGGCTGTTCCGCCTCGATGAGCTGACCGAAGTGCTCTACCGCGGCCACGCGGCGCCGCCCGAAGAGCTTGAGCTGCTGCGCGACATCATCGTGCATGCGAAGCTCGCCCACCGGGACCCGGGCGGCGTGCTGCGGCGCAAGCTGGACTCCACCGGTATCACCGCTGATACGCCCATGCCCTATCGCATGGCGGACGTGCTCCGCGAGATCAACGACCGCATGGGCGCCCTTGAAGCCAAGTCGGAACGGCCGCACCTCCGCCATCTTCGGCTCCGCCTCGAAGCGGCGATGAACGATCCGCTCTATCGCTTCATGTTCGGCGTTCCGGCAACCGAGGAAACCATTCACGAAACCATCGGCGCCATCTTCCGCATCCCGAACGACGGCCGGCCGATCACCTGCTTCGAGATGGCAGGCATTCCGGGCGAGGTAGTGAATGCTGTCTGTTCGGTGCTGGCCCGCCTGGCCTTCGACCTCGCGAGCTGGAGCGACGGCAAATTCAAGGTTCTGGTGATGTGCGAGGAAGCGCATCGCTACGTGCCCTCCGATCCCCGGCTGGGCTTCGAGCCCACGCGGCTCGCCCTGGCGCGGATCGCCAAGGAAGGCCGCAAGTACGGCTGTCACCTGGGCGTCATCACCCAACGGCCCGGTGACCTGGACCCGACGGTCCTCTCACAGTGCTCGACCATCTTCGCCATGCGGTTGTCCAACGAGAGCGACCAGGCAATCATCCGCTCCGCGATCGGTGACGCTTCGGCCTCTACCCTCGCCTTCCTTCCCGCGCTCGGACAGCGGGAGGCGATCGCCTTCGGCGAGGGCGTGGCGGCAACCATGCGTCTGCGCTTCGAGGAGGTGCCCCCGTCTCTCCTGCCCGGCAAGCCCGAGAATGGCGACGGCGCCCTGACACGCGCGAATGCGGACATCCGCCAGATCATCGACAGGATGCGCAGCGTCACGCAACCCATGGCGGGTTCGCTGCTGAAGCATTCCGATGACCTCGGTTCCGAGGTTCCGGATGGCGACGCAGGCACGTATCCGGCCGGACCATCCTTGTCCGGCGGCTCCCGCTTCTTCAGCCGCTAGATCCGGGTCTTCAGCGTCGCGGCGCGCCGCTGCAGCATGAGCAGAGCCTCTGACGGAAATGACACGAGAAAGAGGGCATCGCCGCCGTGCGCCCTCTTTCCTTGCAAACACACCGCTACACAGGCACGCGCTGCCAGTCGGGCCCGAGCTGGTGCCGGAACCAGGTCATCTGGCGCTTGGCGTACTGCCGGCTGGCCGCCTTCGCCCGTTCGGCCGCTTCCTCCAGGGAGATTTCCCCGGCGAGACAGGCGGTAAGCTCCGGCACGCCGATCGCCTTGGCGGCCGGAAGCCTGGGATCGAGGTTCAGGCTGTTGAGCGCCTTCACCTCGTCGATGGCCCCGAGCTCGAGCATCCGGTCGAAGCGGTCTGAGATGCGCTGCGCAAGCACCTTCCGGTCTGGCTCCAGCACGATCTTCTCGGCGCTGGCCCCGTCCACCAGCGGCACCGACCTCTCCCGCTGCCAGCTGGAGATGGAACGTCCTGACGCGTCGAGGACTTCCAGCGCGCGCACGATCCGCTGCCCGTCGGATGGCATAAGCCGTGCGGCGGTCTCGGGGTCCCGTTCTGCGAGCAGCCGGTGCAGCGCCTCTGCGCCCTCCTCGGCAAGCCGCGCGCGCCACCCCTCGCGGATTTCGTCAGGAATGTCGGGCATCGGCGAGAGCCCCTCCGTGAGTCCGCGGAAATAGAGCCCCGTGCCACCCACGAAAATGACGGGACGCCCCTCAAGCCGGGGGTCCCGGAGCAGCTTCTCCACGTCCCGAAGCCAGGCGCCCGTGGAATAGGAGACGGACGGATGGATGTGGCCGAACAGATGGTGCGGCGCCCGCACCAGCTCTTCCGCCGAAGGTCTCGCCGTCAACAGCGAGAGCACCGAATAGACCTGCATGGAATCGGCGTTGAAGATCACCGCGCCGCTACGCTCGGCCAGCTCGATCGCACGAGCGGTCTTGCCGCTGGCAGTCGGTCCCGCTATCAGGGTGGCGCCCTTCAGCATGGCAACCCCGCCAGCATATCCGGACATTCCCATGGCTCTCGTCGCAACGCTCATCTCCAATCCAAAGGCCGCAGATCTCAGCCAGGCAACCGCGAATATGGCAGCAGATGCGCTCGGCGCAACCTCTGTCGCGTGGCTGGCGCCTGAAATCGCCTGTGACATTGCGGTTCCCGCCGGCCTTTCCCGCGAGGAGGCGGAGGGTCGCCTGCGCGGGGCCCTTGCGGCCAAGCCCATCGACGTCGCCGTGCTCGAGGCGGAGGGCCGCCGCAAGAAGATGCTGATCGCCGACATGGACTCGACCATGATCGACCAGGAGTGCATCGACGAGCTGGCTGCCGAGATCGGCATCAAGGACCATGTGGCCGCCATCACCGCGCGTGCCATGAACGGCGAGATCGCCTTCGAGCCGGCGCTTCGCGAGCGCGTGGCACTGCTCAAGGGCCTCGACATCTCCGTCATCGACCGGGTGATCGAGCGGCGCATCACGCTTGCCTCCGGCGGCCGCGAGCTGGTGGCCACCATGCGCGCAAACGGCGCCTACACGGCGCTGGTCTCCGGCGGCTTCACGGTGTTCACCGGCCGCATCGCCGCCATGCTCGGCTTTGACGAGCACCGCTCGAACACGCTGATTGAGGAAAACGGCAAGCTCGCGGGCCTCGTCGCCGAGCCGATCCTTGGCCGCGAGGCCAAGGCCAGTTCGCTGATCGAGATTTCGCAGCGACTCGGCATCGCTCCTGCCCAGGTGATGGCCGTCGGCGACGGTGCCAACGACCTCGACATGCTGCGGCTGGCAGGCGCCGGCGTGGCGCTCCATGCCAAGCCCTCCGTCGCCGCGCAAGCGCAGATCCGCATCGACCATGGCGATCTTACCGCCCTGCTCTATCTTCAGGGTTACAGACAGGAGGAATTCGCCAGATGAAGCCGATCGTCACGGAACGTCTGCTGCTGCGCAACTGGGAGGAGCGCGACCGTGACCTCTTCCACCGGATCAACTCCGACGATGTGGTGATGGAGTTCTTTGACTTCCGCCGCACCCGCGAGGAAGCCGACCGCGTATTGGACCGCATGCGCGCCGGCATCGACAACCTCGGCTATGGATGGGCCGCCGTCGAGCTGCGCGAGACCGGCGAGTGCCTCGGCTTCACCGGCATCTCGCCGGTGACGAACACCCCGCCCGTCCCCGACGGCGAGATCGAGATCGGCTGGCGTTTCGCCCCCGAACACTGGGGCAAGGGCTATGCGACGGAAGCCGCCCGCGCCTGGCTGCGCTTTGGCTTCGAGGAACTGGGTCTGCACCACATCATCGCCTTTGCGGTGGAAAGCAACGAGCGATCCATCGCCGTCATGAAGCGTCTCGGCATGCTGCCGGATCCGGCGCGAAATTTCCTGCATCCGCGCGTGGCGGAGACCCATCCGCACCTGCGTCCGCATGTGGTCTACACGATTACGAAGGAGCGCTGGCAGGCCCGCGCGCACGGGTGAAGGCTTTCGGTGAAGCCGCATGCACGCGGTTGGGCGGCCCTGACAAGCAGGCGGACTGCCGAAATCGCCTTGCGCTTCAGAGCTTTTCCGGCAGATCGAGACTGTGGGTAGAGGAAAGGGGTGTATTCGTGTTTCCACCCGTTACCACTACTGCCTTCATCAGGTCCAGCGCGCGGCCGATGACCGAACTCTCGCCGGTGATGGTGGGAAAGGCGACCGTCGACACGAGCCTGACGGTGACGGTTTCGCCACCTTCACCGACGAACTCCACCGTGATCCAGGAACTGTTGGGACTTTCCCGCGAGATGACGGTATCCACGAGATGAAATGATGGCTCATCGGCATCGGGCAACGCGCTCATGGCGAGCCTGCGCCCGTTCGCGAATCGACCTCGGCCTCGGGCCTGTCGAATCCGGATATCTCGTCCTCGTGCCAGCGGCCCCGGTCGTCCTGATACTCGATATGAGCGTCGTCACCGATGAGTTCGTGCGCGTCCGCCGCGTTCTGGGCGGCAATCACCGCCTCGTGCCGGGTGGGAAAACTTTCGGAATAGACATCGCCGACCTTGTAGGCCCAGCCGCCATCGTGCTCGACGACCTCATACACGACCCGCGCTGCCTTCTCCGGGCGTTGGTCGCTAAGCAGGCGGCGCGGATGGCGCTTTCGGTAGTCCCGGCGAAGCAGGGCCAGAAGTCCCCATACGCCAGCGAAAAACAGGGCAAGACGCATTCCGGTCCCTTCCGATTGGATGATGATCCCTCCAACGTCCGGATAGCCGGCATGTTCCGTGAAATCTTCCGGGCCTTCGCCGGGATTGGAACGAAGTGCGTTTCGGTCTAAAGCTCGGACCAGGGTTCCACCGACAAGAATCCTGGGGCCCTGCCCGGCCTTTTGGCTCAAATTCAAGCAACCTGGGGACGCCGCATGAAGATTGCCACCTGGAACATCAATGGCGTGAAGGCGCGCATCGACAGCCTGCTCCACTGGCTGCGGGAAGCTTCCCCTGACATCGTGTGTCTGCAGGAAATCAAGACCGTGGACGACCTCTTCCCGCGCCTGGAGATCGAGGCCCTGGGATACAACGTGGCGACTCACGGCCAGAAGGGGTTCAATGGCGTGGCCATCCTCTCGAAATTCCGCTTCGACGAGGTCAACCGCGGTCTTCCCGGCAACGATGCGGACGAACAGGCCCGTTTCGTCGAGGGCGTCTTCTCGACCAAGCGGGGTGTCATACGCGTCGTGTCCCTGTATCTGCCGAACGGCAATCCGGTCGGCAGCGAAAAGTTTCCCTACAAGCTCGAATGGATGCAGAGGCTCGAGCGCTGGACTCGCGAACGGCTGGAGCTGGAGGAACCGCTGGTTCTCGCCGGCGACTACAACGTCATACCGGAGCCTGAGGACGCGAAGAACCCGGAAGCTTGGCTGGGCGACGCGCTGTTCCAGCCGGAAAGCCGCGCTGCCTTCCGCCGCCTGAAGAATCTCGGCATGACGGACGCCCTGCGTGCGGTAAACGACCGACCCGAGACCTACACTTTCTGGGACTACCAGGCCGGCGCCTGGCAGAAGAACAACGGCATTCGCATCGACCACATCCTGCTTTCCCCCGAAGCAGCCGACCGCCTTCGCACTGTCCGCGTCGACAAGCACACACGCTCGTGGGAAAAGCCTTCAGATCACGTTCCGGTGGTTGTGGAGCTGGATGTGGAGGCAGCCTGAGGTGAGCGGCCCAACAGGTTCCTTGGCCCTTTCAAGCAGGCTTCAGTTCCCCGTTTGTTAGCTCTGAACGGGGTAATGAAGGAAGCCCGCCCCTCTCGGACTTCAGGCACGCGGGTCTGCGCTTCGCTACGCCGAAGATGCCAAGAGTTCACTCTCCCCGCATTGGGGATACAGGGCGGGTTGCTTTCAGAGTTCTGCAGGCCCACCAAAGACGAAGATCGCTGTTACGTTGGGCGAAGGTTGTCTCCCCCAATGTGGGTAGAATGCAAAACCCAACCTCTTGCTGGAGCCAAGTATCTGGCTTTTGCGAGAGGGGGAATTAGAAACAACCCGAAAACAGAAGGCCAGTCTCCTGCCCGGATCTGCGCTGACCGGCAGCCAACATGCCTGCAAAGGATGAAACTCAGAGAAGCTTTCAGGTCGCGGCCGGTCAGCATCCCGGCAGGGCAGGAACGGCCCTACCGCAGGCCGTTCTTGAGATAGTCCTCGGCAAGCGCGATCGCCGTGCGGCGGTCGGCCTCCGCCGAAAGCGCGAAAGCCTGCTCCTGCATGGCCCGGATCCAGCCGACATCCTTCGGCGCGGCATGTTCGAGCGCCGTGGTCATGAGCGCCAGCCCGCGCACCGTCTGACCGCTCTGGAACAGGAGATTGCCGAGCGTGGCCTGCGCGCCCACATGGCCCTTTTCCGCGGCGAGCTGCAGCCACCGGGCCGCCTGCGTGACATTGCGCTGGACGCCCTCGCCCTTCAGGAACATCAGGCCCAGCTCGTATTGCGCGGCCGGATGACGGTAGGTAGCAGCGGCGCGCATGAAATATTCCTGCGCAAGCGTCGGGTTCGCCTCGATGGCCGTGCCGGGGATTCCGTTCTTGAGATAGCGTCCGACCGCCACCAGCGCATCGGCGACGTAGGCCTCGTCCTCGCTGCCCGGCTGCACATCAAGCTGCGCCACGGCCGTGAAGAACCGGAAGGCCTCGTAATCGTTACGGGTAACGCCGTCGCCGTCGGCATACATGCGCGCGAGCTTCCAGCGCGCGCCGACCTGACCGTTCTCGGCGGCATAGCGATAGGCCTCGATGGCCTCTTCCTTCTTGCCGCTCTTGTATGCCGTGAAACCGAACTTGAAGACGGCCCAGGGCGATTTCTCTGGCTGCTGCACCACGATCTTGTCATCGAGCGCTGTCGCCGGGCCGGCGATGGCGACGACGACCAGCCCTCCCAATACTGCCCCCTTCAGACATTTCAACTTGCGCATAACACCGTACTTTCTCGACGCCGCAAGCCGCCCACAAAGGTGCAGAGGATCCCGAACGCTCCCCTCAACCCCAAGCTGCTGGCCTGGCATCTTCCTTGCGGAGAATGCCCGGACATCAAGACCTGAAATCGCTCGAGCCTTCATTTAGAACCCTTGCTGCATGCACAGCTCAGTTAATAAATCGTAACCTGCAGGAGGCGTACCAACAGGATATTGGGTGCGCCTCCTTTATGGCGGGAAATTGACCTTCAGCACCCGCATTGTTCTAGCTTATTACATCGTCACTGACTGTTGCGATTTGGTCACAAATCCCAGTTTTGAATTGTTAGTCTGCACCCTTCGTCCCGCGGGCGGCGGAAATACTGGCCAATGAAAAAGGCCGAAGGCGGGACTGCCTTCAGCCTTGTTTTTGTTACGATAAATGAAGCGTAAATTGGGCGGCGCAGCGGCAGCTGCATGTCCTGGCGCCGCTGGAGCGATTCCGGAACGGTTTCCCGTCCGGAATCGCAAGCGCTGATACCAAGTACAGTTCAGGCTTTGCTGGTGAAAACCTGAACTGGACTAGGCCGCGTCGCGCACCCGGGCGAGTGCCGCCTCGAGGCGGGCCTTCAGGTCGAGGAGCTCGGCATGCCTCTCGCGCTCCTGGGCGACGACCTCTTCCTTCGCGTTGGCCACGAACTTCTCGTTCGACAGCTTCTTCTCGACGCGGTCGATTTCGGCCACCGCCTTGGCGATCTCCTTCTCGAGACGTGCGGTCTCGGCCTTGAGGTCGATCAGCTCGCCGAGCGGCAGGCAGAAGGTCGTGCCGGCGATGACGAGCTGCGCCGAGCCCTTCGGAACGTCGGATGAGAACGCAACCTCGCCGACGCGCGCCAGCCTGCGGATCGCCGGATCGTGGCGTGCAAGACGTTCGCGCGTCAGCTCGTCCGCGCCGACAGCGACGAGCGGCGCCTGGGCCGCCGGCGGCACGTTCATCTCGGAGCGGACCGAGCGGATGCCGTTGACGAGATCGACCAGCCAGTTGAGGTCGGCCGCGGCCTCCTCGTCCTCGAACGAGATGTCCGGCCAGCGGGTGAGCGCCAGCACATCGTCTCGGCCGCCCTCGCCAGCGGTCAGCTGCCACAGTTCTTCGGTCATGAAGGGCATGAACGGGTGCAGCAGCTTGTAGATCTGGTCGAGCACATAAGCCGCGCAGGCGCGCGACTCGGCCTTGGCCGCCTCGTCCTCGCCGTTGAATACGGGCTTCAGGAGCTCCAGGTACCAGTCGCAGAACAGGCTCCATACGAACTTGTAGGCCGCGCCCGCCGCCTCGTTGAACTTGTAGGTGACGATGCCTTCGGTAACCTCCCGCGCCGCGCGGGTAAGCTCCGTCAGGATCCACCGGTTGATCGCCAGACGCGCATTCGCCGGCTCGAACGACGGGTCATGCTTGACGCCGTTCATCTGGGCGAAGCGTGTGGCGTTCCAGAGCTTCGTGCCGAAGTTGCGGTAGCCCGCGACGCGCGCCGGATCGAGCTTCACGTCGCGTCCCTGCGCGGCCATGATGGCCAGCGTGAAGCGCAGCGCGTCCGCGCCGTACTCGTCGATGAGTTCCAGCGGGTCGATGACGTTGCCCTTGGACTTCGACATCTTGGCGCCGTGCTTGTCGCGCACCAGCGCGTGGACGTAGACCGTGTGGAACGGCTCCTTGCCCGTGAAGTGCAGGCCCATCATCATCATCCGGGCAACCCAGAAGAAGATGATGTCGAAGCCCGTGACCAGGACCGAGGTCGGGTAGTAGGTCTCGAGTTCCGGCGTCTTGTCCGGCCAGCCGAGCGTGGAGAACGGCCAGAGGGCGGACGAGAACCAGGTGTCGAGAACGTCCTCGTCGCGGGTGAGAATCTCGCCGGGCTTAAAGTTCTCGAGCTTCTCCTCGACCCAGGCCTTCCACGGCCCCTCGTGCGCGAGGTAATGCTGGATGGCGACCTCGAGAGCCGTTTCCTCGTCCTTCTCGACGAAGACGGTGCCGTCCGGTCCGTACCAGGCCGGGATCTGATGACCCCACCAAAGCTGGCGCGAGATGCACCAGGGCTGGATGTTCTCCATCCACTCGAAATAGGTCTTTTCCCAGTTCTTCGGAACGAACTTGGTGCGCCCCTCTCGGACGGACGCGATGGCGGGCTTTGCCAGCGTTTTGGCGTCGACGTACCATTGGTCGGTCAGGAACGGCTCGATCGGCACGCCGCCGCGGTCGCCGTGCGGAACCATATGCCGGTGCGGCTCGATCTTGGCCAGGCACCCAAGCTCTTCCATGATCTCGACGATGGCCTTGCGCGCCTCGAACCGGTCGAGGCCATGCAGCCGCTTCCAGAGCGCCGTCTGTTCCGGCGTCGGCGTGAGGCCCTCGAGGAAGTCCTCGTTGTCCTCCAGCGTGATCTTCGCCTCGATCGTCATGACGTTGATCGCGCGCAGGCCATGGCGCTTGCCGACCTCGAAGTCGTTGAAGTCGTGCGCGGGCGTGATCTTGACCGCGCCCGTGCCCTTCTCCGGATCGGAGTATTCGTCGCCGACGATCGGGATGCGGCGGCCGACGATCGGCAGGATGACGTTCCTGCCCATCAGGTGCTTGTAGCGCTCATCCTCCGGATGAACGGCGACGCCCGTGTCGCCCAGCATCGTCTCAGGACGCGTGGTGGCAACCGTGATGTAGGTCTCCGGGTTCTCCGGATCGAAGACCTCGCCCTCGATCGGATAGCGGAAATGCCAGAGGTTGCCGTTGACCTCGCGCTGCTCGACCTCGAGGTCCGAGATTGCCGTCAGCAGCTTCGGATCCCAGTTGACGAGGCGCTTGTCCTTGTAGATCAGCCCCTGCTTGTAGAGCGTGACGAACACCTCGATGACGGCCTTCGAGAGGCCCTCGTCCATGGTGAATCGTTCGCGGCTCCAGTCGCACGAAGCGCCCAGCCGCTTGAGCTGGTTGAAGATGGCGCCGCCGGATTCGGCCTTCCACTCCCAGACGCGCTCGATGAATTTCTCGCGGCCGAGGTCCCGGCGATGGATGCCCTTGGCCGCCAGCTGGCGCTCCACGACCATCTGCGTGGCGATGCCCGCATGGTCCATGCCGGGCTGCCAGAGAACGTTCTTGCCGCGCATGCGCTCGAAGCGGACCATGATGTCCTGCAGCGTGTTGTTGAGCGCATGGCCCATGTGCAGCGAGCCGGTTACGTTGGGCGGCGGGATGACGATGGTGAATGCCTCCGCGCCAGGTTCAGCACCAGCGCCAGCGCTGAACGCCCCAGCTTCTTCCCATAGCCTTGTGATTTTTTCTTCGACGCTTTTGGCGTCATAGGTCTTTTCGAGCATAGTGGTATATCCGTGCTGCGCCGGTCTTGTTATCTGCGTGTAAAGCGGATGGGCCCGAGCGTGTCAACCAAACTCGGTACCGCCGGGCGCTTTGAAAAACCCCGGTGCATGGAAGATCCGCGCCTGCCTGAGCGCGTTCCCCAGCGGTCGGGCAGCGGCTCCATGGGGTCTCGCATCTCTCGCGGATCAGTGGTTGGACGGGAGTACGCCCCCCCACGAAGGCCAGGCTGCGAAACGAATATGGCGGGAAATCCCGCCACGGAAATCTCTCCTGGAAGCAATCCGGCGGCTGACGCCGGAAGGCGCATCAGCCGCCCCGGGCGATGCGCTCGATTTCCTCGCGGACCAGCCGTTCCACCAGCTGCGGAAGGTTTTCGTCAAGCCAGTCCCGCAGCATGGGACGAAGCATGTCCTCCACGGCGTCGGCCAGGCTCTTGCGGCGCACTGCCTGATAGGCTTCGCTCAGCTCGCTGAACGCCATTGCCACCTTGCGCTCCGACTGTTCCGAGAGGATGGGCGCCGGTCCGGATGCTGCGGATGCGGGCGGTACGGACTCGGATACCTGAACCATGGTCTCCTCACGCACCCTTGTTTCGGCCTCTTCCGCGGCCGCGATATCGGCGGCGCGCGACACGCCGTCGGCACCGTTGAAAGCTGCCCTGTCGCTGCCGGCCTCGGCATCGCCAGTCACCGGCTTCGGCGCCGGACGAAGCGAAACGATGTCGTTGGCGAGCTGGGCGGTCTTCACAGCCTGCGGTAACGGCCTGGAGAACTCGGACGGCCTGGAAGCGGGCTGCGGTTGGCTCTCGGCAACGGCAGGCGCGGGCGTGGCGGGAACGTCAACCTCCGCATCCGCGGCGCGAAGAGGCTCCTGCGTCTGGACAGGCTTCTCATCCTTTCTGGACGTCTCGTTATCCTCGATGATACGCCGGATCGACGCGAGAATTTCTTCCATCGAGGGCTCACGCTGAACACTGCTCGGCTGTGCCATGGTCATTCCGGTGCCTTCATCCACGGTTTACCCGCCTTTTCGCGCGGGTATGCGAATCATTGATAGACTACCGAAGGATTAGGACCGTGAGAATCCTTTAACCATGAAACCGTTCGTTTCACACAGAAAGTAAAAAGCCCGCCTCACTGACGAGTGAAGCGGGCTTAATCTGACTTCGCCGATCAGACGGTTAGCGTCCGTCAGGCGTACGCAGGCCGATCCACTTGTCCTTGACCGCGTCGAGGTGTTCCTTCGGATTGTAGGGCGTCACCGGGAGCCCCAGCCGTTCAGCGGTCAGCTGCCCCGTGGCGGAGGCAATCGCGTAGCTCGCCACGACCACGTTCCGCTGGGCGTTCACAAGATTGATCTGGGCCGTGATGACGTCCGCCTGCGCCTGCAGAACGTCGAGCGTGGTGCGCTGGCCGACGTCGCGCTCCTCGATCACGCCACTCAGCGCAAGCCTCGCGGCAGCGACGGATTCGCGCGTGGCGCGGACATTTTCGATGGCGGCGAAATAGTTGGCCCATGCGGACGCCACGGCGGCGCGCACCTGGTCACGGGTCACATCGACATTGATGCGAGCCTGTCCGAGGGACTCCTTGGACTGGCGTACGCGCGCGTGCTCCGCGCCACCCTGATAGATCGGAATGGTCAGACGCAGTCCAACCGAGGCGGAATGACCATCGGTCGAAGCGCCATACCGGTCGCCGGTCGTGGCGGACAGGCTGGCCGTGGCCGAGAGCGACGGCAGCAGCGCGCCCTCATCGACCTTCACGGCGAAGGAGGCCGCATCCACTTCATGCGCCCGGGCAATCAGAGCCGGATGCTGATCGAACGCGAGCGCGTAAGCGGCCTCGATGCTCTTCGGCAGCAGCTTGGTCAGCGGTTCCGGCATTTTCAGGGAACCGGGCTCCTCGCCGACGATCTGGCGGTAAATGGCTTCCGCGGAACGCGCGTCGGCCTGCGCCGTCGCGTGCTGCGCAAGCGCAAGCTGTAGCGCCGCCTCGGCCTGCGCCACATCGGTGCGGGTACCCTCGCCCACCTCGTAGCGCGACTGTGCCGAACGCAGCTGCTCGCGCAGGAATTCGATATTCTGGGCCCTGAGATTGGCGATCTGGCGCGCCCGGATAACATCCATGTAGGCGCTGGTCGCGTCTAGCAGCAGGTTGAGCTCGTTGTTACGCAGTGCGGCCTGTGCAGCCCGCACCCGGGCCTCGGCCTGCCTGACGTTGTTGGCGGTCTGAAATCCGTCGAAAATGGGCTGCTGGAGCTCGATACCGAACGAACCGGCCCGAATCTCGCCAACGTCATCCGACGTCAAACTCGCGGTTCCCGTTGCACTGAGTCTGGGACGCAGTCCGGACTTGGCAAGCGGGACGCTCTCATCGACGACCCTGACGCCCGCCCGGTTGTAGTTCATCGTCGAGTTGTTCTGATAAGCCTTGGTGAGCGCCCCCTGCAAAGTCTCAGCACCGACTTGAACGACTGAAAGAGCCAAGGCGACGGCAGAAAGTCCCGCCAAGAATAATTTTCGTGAAGGCACGTTCAACCTCTTCTCATCAGCGCTGGAAACCCACCGCGATTGTTCCCCCTGCATCTCGTGCCCGAAGCCACCCGAAGACAGGCGAATCCAACCCCCTCGAAGCAGTACCACAGAAGAATGTTACAATACATCCCGAACGAAAACCGTTGCAGGAAAGCAACATCCGTTCTGTCAATATAACAAGATCAGGCTCGTCAGAAGACGAATCCGGGTTCTTTCTGGAAGCCCGGAAGTGGATGGATCGCTGCATTGAAATCCGCACGCTCGGACACGACACCCTCAACTTTGATGAAGATGTGCGCGCGCGCAGAATTGCCCGTGCCGATGACGGTGACAAGACGTCCGCCCTCACCCAATTGGTTGAGGAGCGCCTCGGGAACATAGTCGACACTGCCCTGAAGGATGATGACGTCATAGGGGGCGTGCGCCGGATGCCCTGCCTCAAGCGGTCCGGTAACGACCGTGGCGTTGCCGTAACCGAGAGCGGAAAGCGTCGAGGAAGCCTTCTCTGCAAGCGCCGCGTCTGTCTCCAGACCAACGACGAAGCTGGCGACGCGCGAAATGACGGCGGTGGAATAGCCGGTGGCGCAACCCACGTCGAGCACCAGGTCGGTGGAGCGGACTCCGGCCAGCTGCAGGAGCCGGCCCAGAACAGCGGGCTCCATCAGGTAGCGTCCGCGAACCGCGCCCTGGCGCGGGACGATCTCGAGATCCTCGTCCAGATATGCGAGGGGACGCTTCGATTCCGGAACGAATTCTTCGCGGGGAACCTCGCTGAACGCCTGAAGAACGGCAAGGTTCGTGACATCACGGGTCCGAAGCTGCCCTTCCACCATGTTTTCGCGGAGTTGGGAGAAATTGCTGCTCATCACGCTCATTCCAGATGGTCTTGGGTTAAGCGGAATACGACAGCCTCGGCGGCCGGTCAAATGCCGCGACGCGTAATAAAACGGAACCTGGAGGCCTCGCCCGGAATCGAACCGGGGTACAAGGATTTGCAGTCCTCTGCGTAACCACTCCGCCACGAGGCCTCGCGCGTCCGTTCGCGCTGGGCACTCAATAGGTTGGCGAACGTCAGGCGTCAAGCGTCATCTGTGCCGCTTCGCCATGCTTGTTCACATCCCTATCGAGCAAAGGTGCGATCGTGAAGGAAAAGCCCCTTGTCCCGACCGCCTGCCCGAACGCAGCCCGCAGCCGGCGATGATACCGGCAGTTGCGCAAAGGAGGACAGGAAGCGCTAACGGGCCGGAACTCCTGATTCCGATCCGCCAAGGCAACACGTCGCACCCGCCGCGAAGGGCTCCACGCGAATCGCCCCACCACGGGCCAGGTCATCGTCTCCGCGAATCTGCCTGTCTTGCTTCTTGGAATTGTCGGACAGGAAGAGGGCTTCCACCTCCTGGAATCGCATCTGTTCGCCGGTCGCGGTTCCGGACGGAAAACCGGTTTCCACTTTTCCTGGAACCGCTCCTAGTCAGCAATCTCCCGGGGGCGTGAGAGGCCGTCGCCGCGCCGGTCCCTGCGCCGCAGCCACCAGACCTCGAGCCGGCGCCGGCGGCGGCGAACGGACGGAAGGTCATGGGACAGAATCAACAGGCCGACGGGAATCATCCAGAAGCCGAGGACGGGCAGGAATCCGAACATGCCCAGGACCACGAACGTCGCTCCGCTCGTAATCCGGGTCTTGCGCGAGCGCGGCAGGGGAAACTGCTTCCCCGCTACACGGATGTAGCGGCGGCGCAGCGATTCATCGATTCTGTGATCGTTATCCTGATGGTCCATATGTCCTTTATTCCCGTGGCGGTCCGACTTGTCCACATCCCGCGCACCCAGCCGGAGCCTGTGCCGCCTTTCCCTGGGCAGCACGCAAAGCCTTGCAACGCCATGCCTCGCCGCCTCCCCGTCCTTTCTTTCATATGTGGACGGTTATGGCCAAATCGAGCCCGCGTGAAGAAAATTTGGACAAAAGTGAAAAAGCCTCTTTGCAAATCAAAAAGGTCTTTGCTATAGGCAGCGTCGTCTCAAGCGAGCGCACCGTTCCCCGGTAGCTCAGCGGTAGAGCAACCGGCTGTTAACCGGTTGGTCGCTGGTTCGAATCCGGCCCGGGGAGCCACTCTTTCTCTTGCTTGACGAAGATCGGTTTTGTCCAAACGCTGAAGCGTTTTCCTCTTCTTTTCCGCTTCTTGCCGCTATTTCCTGTCTTGTTCGAATAATTACCTGGTTTGGTGATTCTGAGTTCAGCTTCGGCAACTGGCAGCATCGCACGCGATTCTTACGCCAGCGCGAAAACTACGCTCGCATCCTGTGTCTTATAGGAAGCGTCAGCGACCGCCGCGCGCTGATTCTGCCTTGTCGCTTGCGGCAGCCGGTTCTGCCGGCATCTGCCCTGGAATACCACCTCACTGTTCCCCTTCATCCATTTGAATGAGCGCCGGCTCTTGTCGCGACCTTGTGGCGGCTTCGATTCTTCCTACCCTAGAAGCTGACCCGGCGCCCCGGCATTCGCCGACCGCCGCCGCGGCGCCGGATACACTTTTCCGCGACGCGCATTCCATCGCACGGGCGAAAATAGGAGGCTCTGAAAGCAATGGCAAATACTGAGGACAGACTTTTCGAGGAATGGAAAGCGCGGGCCGGACTAACCAGCGACGGAGCCTCCGCCGAGGAACGAATCGCCTCCACTCTCGAATACATCGCCTTCAAGCTGCACCGGCTGGAGCTCGTTCTGGAGGAAATCAGAGACGAGATTGCCGAAGACGAAGATGATGATGATGATGACGATGACGATGAGGATGACGAGGAGGACGACGACGCGGATGACGAGGAGGACGAAGAGGACGACGAAGACCGGCAAATGAACTAGAACGGCGTCGGAACAGGTGGAAACCTTCCCCAGCATCGGGACACAGACGCGTTAAACTAGCTTCGGCGATCCCGCGAAAGGCTGGACTGGTCCAGATGGTGCACGCCCTCTGCCCGCGCCGCACGCACTTCCCTTGGCAGATCTCAGGTTCTCAGCAACCCTACGGCGCGCGCCAGCCTGCAGCGCCCGCGCCACTCATCTGCTTTGCTGCTCGTCCGTCATTGTGCAATGCACAATTGCAATACTGCATTGCAATTTTTGGTCTGGTCGAAGAGCAAGCGAATCCGTAGAAAGCCAATCGTTAGCTGTCTTCCTCCTCCCAGACACGCTAACGAGAATACAGCATCTCCTCCTCCCATGCTGTATTTCAGATCAAGCCCGCCATCCTCCTCCCTGGCGGGCTTTTTCTTTTTCTGAATGCTCCAGCGCCATTTCTGAACCGCTTCGGCGCGGAACCGCTCCGGAGCGCACACGCTTCCGGCTCCGCCCGCACTCCCCCATCCGCCCTGCCCATCCATAGATCGGGAACCAGTGGCTTGTCATATCCGGAAGGTGACGTTCTCCGGATGATGGGCCGCTATCTGCAGGTGAACAGGATCCGCCATCACCGCTGTGGTCGAGGGATACGGGCGGTAACCATTGGCACCTTTCGCACACGAACATGGCGCATAGCCTCCTGATAGCCAATCAATTCCCCTTTCTGCCCTAGCCCGGCGATGCCTCATGACAAGGCTTCGTGATGAGTGGTCGCGGGGCTCCCCCCCTTGGACGATCCTTGCGGGGCAACGGCATTTCCCGTACCCGCCTCCGGGGCCCTCAATTCACGCCGGTGTCTGCGCTCCGCCCGTCCTTCTGGAAAGAAAAATGCGCAGACCAATGACAGACGCGGCAGAAAATTGCTGGATCGCGTTGGATTTACGGAGTTTACAATTCAAGCATTTCAAGAAGAAAACAATTTACCTCGTCGGCAAATGTTTTCGTGAATTGTCCTTCCTGTTCACATGACATGACAGAGGCGAAACAGGACTTTTCGATTTTTTCCGACGCGTCTACACTTCCGGCCGACCATACACGGGAGGATCAGTATGATCGCATTTTCACGACGCACGTTCATCGGAGCCACGGCGGCCCTTTCCCTTTGCCTTTCGGCGACGGGAGCCAGCGCCCAGCAGTTCATCAACGTTCTGACGGGTGGCACGTCGGGCGTCTACTATCCGCTGGGCGTCGCGCTGTCCGAGATCTACGCGAAAGGCATCGAAGGAGCCCGCACCCAGGTGCAGGCCACCAAGGCTTCGGTGGAAAACCTGAACCTGCTGCAACAGGGCAAGGGCGAGATCGGTTTCTCGCTCGGCGACTCGGTTCAGGAAGCCGTGAAGGGCAACAAGGAGGCCGGTTTCCCGCAGCCGCTCGACAAGCTGCGCGGCGTTGCCGCCATTTACCCGAACTACATCCAGGTGGTCGCCACCCAGGATTCCGGCATCAAGACGCTTGAGGACCTTAAAGGCAAGAGCCTGTCGGTCGGCGCTCCGGCCTCGGGCACCGAGCTCAACGCCCGCGCCATCTTTGCCGCGGCCGGCATGAGCTACGACGATCTCGGCAAGATCGAGTACCTGCCCTTCGGCGAGTCCGTGGAGCTGATCAAGAACCGCCAGCTCGATGCGACGCTGCAATCCTCCGGCCTTGGCGTTGCCTCCATCCGTGACCTGGCAACCTCGCTGCCGATCAATGTCGTCGCCATTCCGAAGGACATCGTGGAGAAGATCGGCGCGCCCTATGTCTCCGCCGTGATTCCCGCAGGCACCTACGAGGGGCAGGCCGAGGACGTGGAGACGGCTGCGGTCGGCAACTTCCTGATCACCCATGAGGGCGTGCCGGAAGAGACCGTCTACCAGATGACCAAGCTGCTGTTCGAGAATCTTCCGCAGCTCATTGCTGCCCACTCGGCAGCCCAGGCCATCGATGTGAACAAGGCCGTGGACGGCATGCCGGTGCCGCTGCATCCCGGCGCCGAGCGTTATTACCGCGAAGTGGGCGTCCTGAAATAGCGTCCTCTGCCATGGAGCGCCGACAGATCCCGCTCCATGGCCACTCTTCGATGGTGCAAAATTCAATGGTTCATCCAGGCGGGGCCGACGCCGGTCCGGCGGCCGTGCGGATCACCCGTATCCGGGCTCTCCTGCCGGCGCCGGCAAGCCCCGTCTGCATTTCCATCTCCCGCAATCCTGATCGGATTGCGGTTTGTTCGTGTGGAGAGACAACGTGAGCACAGCTGCCAAGGTGGAAAGTCCGATCATACCTCAGGACAGCGCGGAAGAAGTCATTGATGGCCTGCCGAAAGGATTTGGCGAAGGATTTCTAGGCAGGCTGGCGTTCTGGATAGCCTTCGCCTTTTCGCTGTTTCAGATCTGGGTTGCAGCCTATGGCGCCCTGCCTAGCCAGGTCATCCGCGCCATGCACGTGGGCATTCTGCTGCTTCTGGGCTTCGCCCTGTTCGGCAACCTGGTTGCGAGGACGCCGTTGGGACGGGCCTGGTTCTGGCTCCTTGGCATCCTTGGCTTCTCCACGGGCCTTTACAACTGGATCTTCTACAAGGACCTGATCATCCGCTCCGGGTTCCATACGCCGCTGGATCTCGTCGTGGGCGTGGTGCTGATCCTCCTTGTGTTCGAGGGTGCACGACGCCTGATGGGCTGGCCGCTCACCATCATCGCCGGCCTCTTTCTCGCCTATACCCTATTCGGCAACCATCTGCCGCCGCCCTTCATCCACCGCGGCTACGACTTCGCACAGATCGTCGAGCACTTTGCCTTTGGCACCGAAGGCATTTACGGCACGCCGATCTACGTCTCGGCCAGCTACATCTTCATCTTCGTGGTCTTCGCCGCTTTCCTCGAGCGCGCCGGAATGCTTGCTCTCTTCAACGATTTCGCTCTCGGTCTTGTCGGCGGCTGGCGCGGCGGCCCGGCGCAGGTCTGCGTCATGTCCTCCGCGTTGATGGGCACGATCTCCGGCTCGGGCGTGGCGAATGTCGTGGCGTCCGGCCAGTTCACAATCCCGTTGATGAAGCGCTTCGGCTTCCGCTCGGCCTTCGCAGGCGGCGTCGAGGCCACATCCTCAATGGGCGGACAGCTCATGCCGCCTGTGATGGGCGCCGTGGCCTTCATCATGGCCGAGACACTGAACGTACCCTATGTCGAGATCGTCAAGGCTGCACTCATCCCTGCCATCCTCTTTTTTGCCACCTGCTTCTGGATGGTGCATCTGGAGGCCGGCAAGGCGGGCCTCGGCGGCATGGACAAGGACACGCTGCCGGATCCCTGGAAGGCAGTCCGCCAGCACTGGCCGCTGGTTCTGCCGCTCGGCATGCTCGTCTACCTGCTTTTCGCCGGTTACACGCCCATCTTCGCCGGCACCATCGGCCTGACGATGATCGTCGTGCTGCTGCTCGGCATGCCCCTTGCCGCCCTGATCGGCCCCTATGCTTTCCGCGTCGTCTTCTGGATCGCCCTGGGCCTTGCCGCCGCTGCCTTCCTTGAGTACGGCGTGAACGTCCTCGCCCTGCTGATCGGCGCGCTGGTCCTCGCCTGCGCCCTCGTGAAGGGTGGGCGCGAGACGCTTGTCCTCTGCCGTGACGCAATGGCAGAGGGCGCCAAGAATGCTCTGCCCGTCGGCATCGCCTGCGCCATCGTCGGCATCGTCATCGGCACGCTGACGCTCACCGGCATCGCTTCGACCTTCATCGGCTGGGTGATTTCGATCGGCCAGAACAACCTGCTCCTGTCGCTGATCCTCACGATGATCACGTGCCTCGTGCTAGGCATGGGCATCCCGACCATCCCGAACTACATCATAACCTCGTCGCTCGCCGGTCCCGCGCTGCTGCAGCTTGGCGTGCCGCTGCTGGTGAGCCACATGTTCGTCTTCTACTTCGGCATTCTGGCTGACCTGACGCCGCCGGTAGCGCTTGCCTGCTTCGCGGCGGCCCCTATGGCGAAGACCTCCGGCCTCAAGATTTCCATCCAGGCCACCAAGCTCGCGACCGCGGGCTTCCTGGTACCCTTCATGGCGGTCTATACTCCGGCGCTCATGCTGCAGGATCCCGGGCCCCTTTCCGCCCATATCGGCTACTGGGGCGAGGTGACCTACCTCTTCCTTAAGGCCTGTTTCGCCATCGGGCTGTGGGGCATGGCCGTGGTGGGCTACCTCTTCGGCCACGCGCAATGGTGGGAGCGCCTGATCAGCTTTGCCGCCGGCATCCTGCTGGTTCTGGCCCTGCCCGCCACGGACGAAGCCGGCTGGCTGCTCGGCATTTTCGTTATCGGGCTGCACTGGTGGCGCACCCGCCGCCAGGCGGCACCCGCTGCCCCCTGAGGCAGCGATGCCGGCCCTCTGCATCCTGGCCGCGGGAAAGATGACGGTTCTCGCGGCCTCCCTGTTCTCCCTGTCCTGGACCCATTCCGTCCAGAAGACCGAATGGCGGGAGACATGGGCGGTCACGCCGGATGGCCTCGTCCTCGAGGAAGCCCGCGTCAAAGGCTCCGGCGCGGGCATGGATCCCCCCGAGGATGCTGTGTTCGAGGATGGCTGGTGGGTTTACCGGCCGAACCGCCCGCCCCTTCCCTCGCTGACCCTCGCCGCTTCCGGCGCGACCGGTGGTGGCTGGACCCTATGCGCGGAGGGACAGTGCCTCAGCCTTGGAGAAACGGCAGGCGCCCCCATTACCGTTGCCCCCTGCGATCGCCCTCCGCACGAATAGAGCCGGGCGTATCCGCATTCCGTCTCCGATGGCGGCGGTTCGGTACTACAAGTGCCGGAACCATGCTTCGTGCCTGCCGACACGCCCTCCCTGACGCAAAAGAGGCATGGGCAATCGTGCCCGTGCCTCTCCCACGTCCGCGTGATGGTCTGCCGGCTACTCGAGAATGTAGACGATCTCGCGGGTCTGCGGCTCGACGAGAACGGTCCGCCCGTCGACCACGAAATAGCGGTACTGCACGCCGAGATCGGGCGCATCCAGCGGCTGCAGCTCGATTGCTTCGGGCAACGGCGTGCCGACTTCGAGCGTCAGCTCCGGCGGCATTTCGACCGGCTGGGGCTGATGCGTGACCACATACTCGCGGATGACCGTCTCCTGTTCGGGAGTGATGACCACCGTCTGGGCCATGGCAGTTCCGGCGAATGCCGCAGCGGCGGCCGTGAGAAGGATGCGTCGCATGATGATGCTCCTGTTGGTTGATACCGCCCCAACTTCAGGCTCGGGAGCTTGTTCCCCTGTGGGGAGAGGGACATGGCACCGCCATCGCGCCAGGCGGCACATGAGCGCGATCGCGGGATTAAGGCTGCGCGCGGTTCGTGCTATGAGCCTCGGAAACCGCCACCGCTGGGGAGCATGCAATGACCATCACCATTTACCACAATCCCAAGTGCGGCACCTCCCGCAACGTGCTGGCCATGATCCGCGAAAGCGGCGAGGAACCTGTCGTCATCGAGTACCTGAAGGATCCGCCCTCGCGCGAAAAACTGAAGGAACTGCTGGCGGCGATGGGCATGAGACCGCGCGAGCTGCTGCGCCGGAAGGGCACGCCCTATGACGAGCTTGGCCTGGATGATCCCGAGTGGACCGACGACCAGCTCATCGGCCTGATGGTCGAGCACCCGATCCTCATCGAGCGGCCGATCGTCGTCTCGCCCCGCGGAACGAAGCTCTGCCGCCCCGCCGAGACGGTGCGCTCTCTGGTGGGGTGAGGCTGCTTCGGCGCCCGCGGCGATCGTCTCCGGCACGCATGAAGCGCGAAAGGCTGCCCGCCCGGCAGCCTTTCGTTTTATGATCCGTGAAAGTCTTCTGCGCCTAGCGCACCTGGTCGAGGAGCCGCTTGCATTCGAGCAGGTCGAACAGCGTCTCCTGCAGCAGCGCCCGGTTCTCCTTGGAAAGCGAACCGCCCTCGCCTTGCGTTTCCTCGCGCGAGCCGCCCAGCCCGAAGAAACGCCGGGCCGGCTTGACTCTCGCCTGGCCGACCAGATCCTCGCCCTCGGGCGCCTGCGGTGGTGCATCGGTCTCGGCCCCGGCCTCGGTATCGGCGGCCTTCATCCGGCTGAAGGCCTCCACCTCGGCGATGTCCCCACGCCCGACCGCGATCACGAACTGCACGCCGTTTTCGCGCAGGATCTTCTGTACGCCCTTGATCGTATAGCCCTGCTCGTAGAGCATGTAGCGGATGCCGCGAATGAGATCGACGTCCTGCGGCCGATAGTACCGCCGCCCGCCGCCGCGCTTGAGCGGCTTGATCTGCGAGAAGCGGGTCTCCCAGAACCGCAGCACGTGCTGCGGCAGGTCCAGCTCTTCGGCAACTTCGCTGATGGTGCGGAATGCGTCCGGGCTCTTGTTCATATCCATGCCCTTCTCGCTCAGATACGACTCATTCGTATATAGAGCAATGTTCGCACAGAAATGACAAGTACTTAGGATAAGAAGTTACACCAGCGGCGGAATCGGGTGGTCTCGGTGGCGTTCTTGCTGCCGCGAGTTACAGGGACCGCGCGTCGCATTCTGCGGGAAGGTAATCCGCGAAACTCGTGGATGAGTTGCCGTTCAAAGCTGTAGGGTTTCGTGGGCGCTTCAGGCTTTCACATGTATGCTCTGGCCTTGATCCGGCAACAGCCGCGGAACCCCTCACCTGCGCGTCTTGGAGGGCGAGAGTTCCGGAACGCGAAGCCTGTTCCCAGCCCGCCCTTTCAACGGCCAAAAATGGCGTGAACGGTCCTCCGCCCGAAGTTTCGGGAATTCCGAGCCGTACTAGGAAGAAGAGGACGACTTCTTCTTTCGGTTCTGATGGGCGCGCAGGATGTGGTTCTTGAGCACGTTGGATGCCTTGAAGGTCATCACACGGCGCGGAGAAATCGGTACTTCCTCGCCCGTCTTGGGGTTGCGGCCGATGCGCTCGTTCTTCTCGCGCACCTGGAACGTGGCAAAGGACGACAGCTTCACTGTCTCTCCCCGCACAATGGCGTCTGACAGTTCCTGCAGAACCATCTCGACGATCTGCGCCGACTCCGTGCGTGACAGGCCGATCTTGCGGTAGACTGCCTCAGCGAGGTCTGCGCGTGTGACGGTTTTACCCCCCATCAGACGGTCCAATTCTTCCAAACTATTGAAATTACAACGAAGCTCAGGGCGACGTTACCCAAATTGCCGCCCCGAGGTCAAGCGCCCAAAAGCTAAATTTAGCGGCGTTACCAGCGCAGGAGCACGGCACCCCAGGTGAACCCGCCGCCCATGGCCTCTAGCAGGACCAGGTCGCCCTTCTTGATCTTGCCCTCGGCGACCGCGCAAGCCAGTGCCAGCGGCACCGAGGCTGCCGAGGTGTTGCCGTGCTTGTTGACGGTGATGATGACCTTCTCCTCGGCGATGCCGAGCTTCTTGGCGGACGCGTCGATGATGCGCTTGTTGGCCTGGTGCGGCACGAACCAGTCGATGTCCTCGGCCGTGACCCCCGTCTTGGCGAACACGTCCTCGATCACATCGGTGATCATGCCGACGGCATGCTTGAACACCTCGCGGCCCTGCATGCGCAGATGGCCCACGGTGCCCGTGGTGGACGGTCCGCCGTCGACGAAGAGCTTCTCCTTGTGCGAGCCGTCGGAACGCAGCGACGAGGCCAGGATTCCGCGATCCTCGACAGTACCCTTCCCTTCCGTCGCCTCTAGCACGACCGCACCCGCGCCGTCGCCGAACAGCACGCAAGTGGTGCGGTCGCTCCAGTCGAGGATGCGCGAGAAGGTTTCGGCGCCGATCACCAGCGCCCGCTTTGCCATTCCGCCGCGGATATGCAGGTCGGCGCAGGTGATGGCGTAGACAAAGCCGCTGCACACCGCCTGCATGTCGAAGGCGAAGCCGTGCTGCATGCCCAGGCGCTGCTGAATTTCGACTGCCGACGCCGGAAACGTGTTGTTGGGCGTGGCGGTCGCCACCACGATGAGGTCGATGTCGTCGGGAGTGAGGCCCGCATTCTCGAGCGCCGCCCGGGCCGCCGCCTCGCCCAGCGATACGGTGGTTTCATCGTCGCCTGCGATGTGCCGCTGCTCGATGCCCGTCCGCTGCACGATCCACTCGTCGGATGTATCGACGAGCTTTTCAAAATCCTTGTTGGTCATGATGCGGCGCGGCAGAGCCGAACCGACGCCGATAATAGCGGACCTGATCATCAAATTTCACCTATGCATCGGATTCTTCGCGGACTGCCAGCACCTGGGGCCGGCGCGCATGATAGAGATCGAGCGTGGCGCGCGTCTTCTCGAAAACGCCGTTCTTCACCAGCTCATAGCCCAGCTCGACAGCCGCAGCAAACCCTTCTGCATCTGCCCCCCCGTGGCTCTTCACGACGATGCCCTTCAGTCCCATGAAGACACCGCCGTTGGTCTTGTTTACGTTCATCTTCTCGCGCAGGCGGTCGAAGGCCCCCTTGGCCAGCAGATAGCCGAGTTGCGACAGAAGCGAGCTGTTCATCGCCTCGCGCAGGTACGCGGCGATCTGCCGGGCGGTACCCTCGGCGGTCTTGAGCGCGATGTTGCCGGCGAAGCCTTCGGTGACGACCACGTCGACCGTGCCCTTGCCGATGTCGTTGCCTTCGACGAAGCCCACGTAATTCATGCTTTCGAGATTGGCCTCGCGCAGCATGCGTCCGGCTTCCTTGACCTCCTCCTGGCCCTTGATCTCCTCGACGCCCACATTGAGCAGGCCGACCGTCGGCCTCTCGATGTCGAACAGGGCGTGCGCCAGCGCCGCGCCCATGATGGCGAAGTCGACCAGGAGCTGCGCGTCGGCGCCGATCGTCGCGCCCACGTCGAGCACGATGCTCTCGCCGCGCAACGTCGGCCAGATCGCGGCGATGGCCGGCCGCTCAATGTCGGCCATGGTGCGCAGGCAGAACTTGGACATGGCCATGAGGGCGCCGGTGTTGCCCGCCGAGATGCAGGCGTCGGCATCGCCGTTCTTCACCGCTTCGATGGCCTTCCACATGGACGATTTCCACCGCCCGTGGCGGAGCGCCTGGCTCGGCTTCGCATCCATTTCCACCGCCACGTCGCAATGGACAAAGGTGCTGATCTCCTGCAGCTTCGGCATCCTCTCGAGGACGGGAAGAACGACTTGCTGCTGGCCAAAGATTACAAATCTTATGTCGGGCCTGCGGGTCGCAACCTGGAGGAGTCCAGCGAGCGTGACCTCGGGTCCGTGGTCGCCACCCATTGCGTCAATAGAAATGCGTATCACGCGAAACTTGCCTCTATTATTCTCCTGGCCGCCTTAAAAACGCTGCGAAAATAGCTTTTTTGTGGGACGGCACAACACCGTGTCATAAAAAGTGTACTCGGTTAATTGCCCCCGCCGAGCTTTTTCAGCTGTTCATAAAGCGGTCCCCGCTTTTCCTCAACCTCACCGCCAAGCGCTTCCTCGAGGGTAATGCCCTCCTTCCGTGGATAAGGATCAATGCCGAGCGTGAAAAACTCCTCGGCCAGCGCGCCGAGGTCGATCGAGTCGCCGCTGTAGGTTTCCGGCAGGTCCTCCGCCTCGGGATTCAGGATGATCTCCGTCTCGTCGAGGTGCCTGGCAAGCTTCGACGTCTCCGGCACGAAAATGGCGGTGATTTCCTCGTCGATGTGCGAGAGGATCGGGTCGAGCGTAACCACGCACTGCTGTGTGATGCGGGCGCGCACCCGTCCCTTCACCATCACGCCATCCGCCTTCCACTTCTTGACGGAAAGCTCGGCCGTGAATGCCTCCACCGACAGGAGGTCGTGAATGCGGGCCAGCTCGGCCCGCTGCGCCTCGTCGGCTTCCAGCGTGACATCCGCCCCATTCTTCGGCAGGCGGTTGACCTGGAACATGAATGAGACGGGGCTTTGAGCGTCGGCTGTCATCGGTCTACTCCTGCTCGAAAGAGATAAGGCGCAATGTTCCCGCGGCCAGTTCCTCATCGGAAACGGACTGAAGGGCGGCCGCTGCCCGCATGACATAGGCAGCGAGCGGCGCGGCCCCTTCCCACTTCTCCTGGTCCGGATGGATATTGCGTTTGAGCGCCTCGGCGAGAGCCGCCTCGTCCCCAGCATCCACAGCTTCCGTGTAGGAGGCGAGCCGCCCATAGAACATGCGCGCGAACTTCTTCATGCGCCTGGGCACGCCCATGTCGCCGATGCCGATTTCTCGCAATGAATGGTCGAGATCCTGGAAGAACTGATCAGTGAGCTCCTGCGCGATGTCCTGGAGAGCCCCTTGCCTGTCGCGCACGCGGTGCAGGAACAGGAAGAAATGCACCGACAGCATCTCGAATCGGCCAAGCGGCGTGTCGGGCACGCCGAGCTGGGCGTAGAACGCCGGCTGCCGGGCACCCGCCACGATCCGCTCGTAGAGCGCATCGACGATGGCCTGGCGTTTCTTCCGCCCCTGACCGAACAACCATCGGAACATTGAGAAACGGGCTCCTTGTGAATGCAGTTATCTTGGCAAATCGAAAGCATTCTGTTGCATCAGCGCGGTAGCTGGTTTACCCGTTTTGACGGCACGCGCAAGGCTCGTGGGCACGCGAAGCTGATGAATGAAGAGGAGATGTCGTTGCAAGTGCGAAATTTCGAGACCAGCCATGCCGGGCGGCTTGTGATTGCCGCATTTCTTGCGGGAGCCGGACTGGTTCTTGCTGGCTGCAACACCGTTTCCACCCTTACGCCCGGCGAAACGCTGACCCAGGGTTACGTCATCGACGAGAAGGCGCTGGAACTCGTTCCGGTCGGATCGAGCCGCGAGCAGGTTCTGCTGGCACTTGGAACGCCCTCGACGACAGCCACGTTCGACAATGAGGTCTTCTACTACATTTCCCAGACCCGCCGTCGTTCAGCAGCTTTCATGAAGCCGAAGCTCGTGGACCAGAGGGTCTTGGCCGTCTACTTCGGCCCCGACGGCCGCGTGAAGCAGATCGCCCACTACGGCCTGCAGGATGGCAAGGTTTTCGACTTCATCTCGCGCACGACGCCGACCGGCGGACGCGACCAGAACTTCATCGCCCAGATGATCACCGGCGTGGCCAGCGGCCAGATGCCGATGAACCCGCTGGGGGCGGGCGGCATGTAAAGCCATTCCTGCCAGACAGAATGCAGGAGGCCTGCGAAGCGTCTTCGCAGGCCTCATTCTTTTGTGGTCTTCAGCTCCTCCTTCAGATGCTTCGGCAGCCTCCGATTGAGGAGCAGCAAGCCCCCATCAGTGCGCCAGGACCGCAAGAAGCAGCAGCGCCATGATGTTGGTGATCTTGATCATCGGGTTGACCGCCGGACCGGCCGTATCCTTGTAGGGATCGCCGACCGTGTCGCCCGTCACCGATGCCTTGTGCGCGTCGGAGCCCTTCTCGTGCCGCACCCCGTCCTTGTCGACGAAGCCGTCCTCGAAGCTCTTCTTGGCGTTGTCCCAGGCGCCGCCGCCCGAGGTCATGGAGATCGCCACGAACAGGCCGTTGACGATCACGCCGAGCAGCGAGGCGCCGAGCGCTGCGAAGGCCGAGGCCTTGGAGCCGGAGATGAGCAGAACGCCGAAATAGACCACGAGCGGCGCCAGCACCGGCAGCAGCGACGGGATGATCATCTCGCGGATTGCAGCCCTGGTGAGCATGTCCACCGCGCGGGCGTAGTCCGGCCGCTCCTTGCCGGTCATGATGCCCGGCTTCTCGCGGAACTGCCGCCGCACCTCCTGCACCACCGCACCGCCCGCACGGCCCACCGCCGTCATTGCGATGCCGCCGAACAGATAGGGGATCAGGCCGCCGAAAATGAGGCCGGCCACCACGTACGGATTGGAGAGGTCGAACGAGACCTCGCCCAGCCCTGCGAAATACGGGAACTCGCCGCTGTTGGCGGAGAAGTACTGCAGATCGTAGTTGTAGGCCGCGAAAAGCACCAGCGCGCCGAGACCGGCAGAGCCGATGGCGTAGCCCTTGGTGACAGCCTTGGTTGTGTTGCCGACCGCGTCGAGCGCGTCGGTCGAATGCCGGACCTCCTTCGGCAGGCCGGACATTTCGGCGATGCCGCCCGCGTTGTCCGTCACCGGACCGAAGGCATCGAGCGCCACGATCATGCCGGCGAGACCGAGCATGGTCGTCACCGCGATCGCCGTGCCGAACAGACCCGCGAGCTGGTAGGTGAAGATGATGCCAGCCACGATCACGATGGCCGGCAGCGCCGTGGACTCGAGCGACACCGCGAGGCCCTGGATCACGTTGGTTCCGTGGCCCGTTACCGACGCCTGCGCGATCGAGTTCACCGGCCGCTTGCCCGTTCCCGTGTAGTACTCGGTGATCATCACGATGAGGCCGGTGACGATCAGGCCGAGCAGGCCGCAGATGAACAGGTTGAGGCCGGTGATCGGAATACCGTCCACCACGCCGATCTCGCCCCAGCCGATGGTGAGCGATGTCGCAGCGCCCACGCCGAGGATGGAGAGAAGCCCGGTCACGATCAGTCCCTTGTAGAGAGCGCCCATGATCGAGCCGTTGGGACCAAGCTTCACGAAGAATGTGCCAGCGATCGAGGTGATGATGCAGGCGCCGCAGATGGCCAGCGGATAGAGCATGGCGCTGCCGAGAACCTCGCTGCCCCCGAAGAAGATGGCGGCCAGCACCATCGTCGCCACGGTCGTCACGGCATAGGTCTCGAAAAGGTCCGCGGCCATTCCGGCGCAGTCGCCGACATTGTCGCCCACATTGTCGGCGATGGTGGCAGGGTTGCGCGGATCATCCTCCGGAATGCCCGCCTCGACCTTGCCCACAAGGTCGCCGCCGACGTCAGCGCCCTTGGTGAAGATGCCGCCGCCAAGACGTGCGAAGATGGAAATGAGCGAGGCGCCGAAACCGAGCGCCACAAGCGCGTCGACGACGGAGCGGCTCGACGGGTCTAGCCCCATTGGACCGATGAGGATCCAGTAGTAGACGGAAACGCCGAGCAACGCGAGGCCGGCCACCAGCAGGCCGGTGATCGCACCTGCCTTGAAGGCGAGATCGAGGCCAGCCGCGAGACTGTTGGAGGCAGCCTGCGCCGTCCGCACATTCGCGCGGACCGAAACGTGCATGCCAATGAAACCGGCCGCGCCTGAAAGCACCGCGCCGATCAGGAATCCGAAGGCGGCTTCGGCATTAAGCAGCAACCAGGTCAGGATGAAAACGACTGCCCCCACCCCTGCAATGGTCGTGTACTGACGGGTAAGATATGCCTGCGCCCCCTCCCGAATGGCCGCGGCAATCTCCTGCATGCGTGCATTGCCCTGATCCGCCGCGAGGACGGATTGCGTAGCCCAAATGGCGTACAGGACGGAAAGCAAGCCGCAGGCAATGACTACATAAAGCATCGTCATGCCAATTTCCCTCTGATGTGGCCCAATGAACTCCTCCCGAGCCATGAGAAAAGCTGTAATTTTACGATAACAGCCCCACAGCAAATTTATGCGAGAGCCTTCCGGCAAGGTCAAGCCAATGAGGAAAAAAGAAAATTTCCGCTGCATCGCGGATAATGGACGCGCTTCATTCACGTATTCATTGCAGGTTTGAAATAAACATCACGGAAAATGCGCCCTTGTGGGGCGTGTCCAAAGATTAACCCTTGTCAAGTTCTTATCCAGGGCGCGAAGGAACGGCTGAGGCGGAAACCGCAGGCGGTCAGGCGCCGCGACGGGCCGGCTGCGCCCGCGTCCTGTTGAGCGCCAGGACGAGCAGGCTGAAGCCTGCGATCGGGAAGACGATCCAGTTCAGGGTCTCCCAGCCGAACGTGTTATAGACCGTTCCGGACAGCAGCGACCCGATCGACACGACCAGGAACAGCACGAAGTCGTGGACGCCCTCGACCTTGTTTTTCTCCGAGGGGCGATAGCAGTCGGCGAGCATCGCGGTCGCGCCGATGAAACCGAAGTTCCAGCCGACGCCGAGCAGGACGAGCGACAGCCAGAACTGCCACAGCTCGATACCGGAGAGCGCCACGGCCCCTGCCCCCATGATGAGGAAGAGACCGACTGCCACCATCAGGTCCTTGCCGAAACGCGTGATCAGGTGGCCGGTGAAGAAGCTCGGGCCATACATGGCCACCATGTGCCAGGAGATGCCGAGCGCGGCCTCGTCGGGGGAGAAGCCGCAGCCGATCATGGCGAGCGGCGCGCCGACCATGACGAAGTTCATGAGCGAGAAGGAGCTGACCCCGCAGACGACAGCGGTAACGAGCCGCCGCTGCCTCAGGATTTCGCCGAGCGGCCGCGCTGGCGCCGCGCCGCCCTGCCCTTCGGCAATCTTCAGTTCGGCAGGCTTGAGAAACGAGAGAATTGCCGCGCCAACGGCGGCAAGGCCGATGATGGACGCGAAGGAACCGGCGAACAGCACGGGCTCGAACAGGTCACGTGTATAGATGACGACCTGCGGTCCGAGCACGGCGGCAACGATGCCCCCGAGCATTACCCAGGAAATCGCCTTTGGCCGGAAGTCGGACGGTGCGCCGTCCGCGGCCGCGAAGCGGTACTGCTGAAGAAAGGAACTGCCGCATCCGATGATGAGCAGCCCGAGCGCGAACACCCAGAACAGGTTCTGGAACAGGGCGAGCGTGGCGACCAGCCCGCCGAGCGCCGTGACGCCCGCGCCCGCGATGAAGCCGGCGCGCCGCCCCGCCCGACGCATCAGCATTGCGGCGGGAATGGCGAAGAAGGCTGTTCCGAGGGTGAAGGCCGTGATTGGCGCAGTGGCCAGAGACTTGTCCGCGCCGAGCAGATATGCGCCGGCCAGTCCACCCATCGACATGACGATAGGCTGGCCAGCTCCTACCACCGCCTGGGCTCCAAACAGGACCCCCGCGTTATGCCTGGCGACGCGGTAGGAGTCGGCAACCGTCAAGAAGCAGTGCTCCGTTTGCGGGGCGCGCGGTGCTCGCGCGCGATGCGGTCCAGCACGGCGTTGACCAGCCTGGGCTCCTCGTCATCGCTCTCTGTATAGAACGCCCGGGCGATGTCGAGGTACTCCGTGATGATGACGGGAACCGGAACGTCGAGCTTCTTGAGGAGCTCGAACGTGCCCGCGCGCAGGATGGCGCGCAGCGTCGAGTCCAGGCGTGAGAGCGGCCAGTCCTCGGTCAGCGACTTGCGGATGATCGGGTCGATCAGCTTCTGGTTCTCGACCACGCCGGCGAGGATCGCGCGGAACCACTGCGGGTCCGCCTCGCGGTACTGGACCCCGTCGATCTCCTGCCCCAGACGGAAGGCCTCGTATTCGGCCGTGGTCTCCAGCAGGCCGGAGCCGCCAATGTCCATCTGGTAGAGCGCCTGCACCGCGGCAAGCCGCGCGGCGCCACGCTTGTTGGCCGGACGTGGATGTTCTTCGTTGTCCTTGGGAGCCGACGTCACATCACGCTCCGAAACGTTTCTTGAGGGCGATCATTGTAAGCGCGGCCTTGGCTGCCGCATAGCCCTTGCCGCCTTCCTTGCCGTCTTCGGTGCGGGCGATGCGCGCCAGCGCCTGCGCTTCGTTCTCGACCGTCAGGATGCCGTTGCCGATGGCAAGGCCGAGCATGGTCGAGAGGTCCATGATGCCGCGCGCGGACTCGTTGGCGACCACGTCGAAGTGATAGGTCTCGCCACGGATGACGCAGCCGAGGGCGACGTAACCGTCATAAACCACGCCGCCGTTCTCACCCGCTTCCGCGGCGAAGGCGATGGCAGCCGGGATCTCCAGCGCGCCCGGGACGGTGACGATATCGTAGCTCGCTCCCGCCTCGTCGAGCGCAGCCTTCGCACCCGCGAGCAGGCCGTCGGCCAGATGATCGTAAAAACGCGCTTCCACGATAAGAAGCTTCGGGGGATTGGTATCAGCCATTCGTAACTCCAGGATCGCGGCTGACTTAGGCCGAAGGCCAATTCTTATCAAGTCGTTCTTTTCGATTTCGGCAATGCTGTACACGCAACCCTGAGCAAAGCGCGCCGCGCGCTTTGCCGCAGCGAAGGCTATGCGAACACTACCCGGCAAGTATCGAGCCGGACCAGGGTCCGGCGCACGCCGCAATCAGGCGGAAGCCGCACCCGCCACGCTCTGAGCCTCGGCCAGCCGGGCAGCGTAACGGGCCATCGTATCCACCTCGAGGTTCACGGCATCTCCCACCTTCCGCTCGCCCCAGGTCGTTACCGCCAGCGTGTGCTGAATGATGAGCACATCGAACCGGTTGCCGTCGACCCGGTTGACCGTAAGCGATGTACCGTCGAGGGCAACGGACCCCTTGGGCGCGATGAACTTCGCGAACTCGTCCGGAGCTTCCAGGACGAAGCGCACCGCTTCACCCTCCTCCCGGCGCTCGCGGATAACGGCCTGTCCGTCCACGTGGCCTGAAACGATATGGCCGCCGAGTTCGTCGCCAACCTTCAACGCCCGTTCCAGGTTGATCCGCGTGCCCGGCTTCCAGGCGGAAGCAGTCGTGAGCCGCAATGCCTCTTCCCAGGCTTCCACCTCGAACCAGCGCTCGTTGGAGCCCGGGTCCGGCAGCGCGACCACCGTCAGGCAGACGCCGGCGCAGGCGATGGACGCACCGATGGCGATCGTGGCGGGATCGTAGTTCGTCGCGATCCGCAGCCTGATGCCCTTGTCGAGCGGCTGGATGGACTCGATGCGTCCAATGTCCGTCACAATGCCGGTGAACATCAGTCTTCCCTCACATACTCGAAATAGTCGTCCTCGCCGTAGCGCTCGCGGCGGATGAGCCGGAAGCCCTGCGGAATGCTCTCGGGCGTCACCGGCGCGGCCACGGCCTCCTCGCCCTCCCCGAGGCGTATGGGGGCGACGAACAGACAGATCCGGTCCACCAGTCCGTCATTAAGGAACGCGCTCGCCGTGTAGGCACCGCCTTCCACCAGAAGCTTCGTGAAGCCCTTGGCGGCGAGGTCTTCGACCAGCTCCGGCAGAGCCACGTCGTTGTCCACGCTGTCGATCGCGATGAACTGGACGCCGGCTTCCGCATAGGCCTCCCGCCGCGCCACCGGACAATCGCTGGCGATGGTGAGGTAAAGCGGCACGCGACGCGCCGACGACACCAGCGTCGAATTGAGCGGCAACCTCAGGTGCCGGTCGAGCACGATGCGCGCGGGCGACCGGTGCTCCAGACCCGGCAGTCGGCAGGTGAGCGCCGGGTCGTCGTTCAGCGCCGTACGGATGCCGATCAGGATCGCGTCCGCCTCGGCGCGCATCATGTGCACCTGGCGGGACGCGATCTCGCCTGTGATCTGCACCTGGCCCCGGCCCTGGCGCCCGATCTTCCCATCGGCGGAAAGCGCCAGTTTCAGAGTCACTTCCGTGCGTTTCTTCTCGGACCGGATGAGATAGCCGCTGAGCACTTGACGAGCTTCTTCAGCAAGCACGCCGGACACGACCTCGATGCCAGCCTCGCGCAGCATCGCATAGCCGCGGCCAGCGACGCGGGGGTCGGGGTCGTCCGCCGCACCCACCACCCGGGCAATGCCGGCGCGGATCAGCGCCTCGGCACAGGGCGGCGTCTTTCCGTGATGCGCGCAGGGCTCGAGCGTCACATAGGCCGTGGCGCCCCGCGCCTTCTCGCCAGCCTCTTCCAGCGCCTGCGTTTCCGCGTGGGGCCGGCCGCCGAGTGCTGTCACGCCGCGCCCGACGATCACCGGCTGGCCGCCTTGCTCGGCAACGATGAGGGTTGCGACCGAAGGATTGGTTCCTGTCAGTCCGAGATGACGCCGGGAATAGCGGATTGCGGCGGCCATGAACCGGCAATCGCGCTGTTCCCGGCTTTCCGCTAGCGATGCTGTCATGTCCCCCCTGGGCATCAGCTATTCAACCTCCGGTTCGCCTTTGAGTTCGCCGAGCACTTCCTGGAAGTCGCGGGCTTCGCGGAAGTTGCGATAGACCGACGCGTAACGGACATACGCCACGTCATCGAGCGACTTCAGCGCCTCCATCACGAGAAGACCGATCTGCTCGGAAGGAATTTCGCTTTCGCCCGAGCTTTCGAGCTGCCGCACGATGCCGTTGACGGCGCGTTCCACGCGGTCGGGATCCACGTCACGCTTGCGCAGCGCAATGTCGAAGGAGCGCATGAGCTTGTCCCGGTCGAACGGCACCTTCCGGCCCGACTTCTTGATGACCGTCAGCTCGCGCAGCTGCACGCGCTCGAAAGTGGTGAAGCGGCCGCCGCAGACCGGGCAGGAGCGCCTGCGCCGGATGGCACTGCCATCGTCGGCAGGACGGGAATCCTTCACCTGTGTGTCTTCAGACTGGCAATAGGGGCAGCGCATCCGGTCCGGTTCCTCGCATGACCAATCGCCCTGAAGGCGATCTCTCCCTGTGGTCAGAAAAGGTTCCGGTCCCCCGCCAATGCAGGGGACCGGCAGAGCGTGTTATCAGAGATACTGATAGATCGGGAAGCGCTCGGTGAGCGCGATGACCTTCTGCTTGACCGCTTCCTCGACGGCATGGTTGCCCTCGTCGGAGTTGGCGGCCTTCAGGCCATCCAGCACCTCGGCGATGAAGCCGCCGATCTCGCGGAACTCGGCCTCGCCAAAGCCGCGGGTCGTCCCCGCAGGCGTGCCGAGGCGGATGCCGGACGTGATGAAAGGCTTCTCCGGATCGTAGGGAATGCCGTTCTTGTTGCAGGTGATGTTGGCGCGGCCAAGGGCAGCCTCGGCGCGCTTGCCGGTCGCGTTCTTGGGACGCAGATCCACCAGCATCAGGTGGTTGTCCGTGCCGCCGGACACGATGTCGAGGCCGGCCGCCTTCAGGCTCTCGGCGAGCGCCCGGGCATTGGCCACCACCTGCTTGGCATACTCCTTGAAGGTCGGCTGCAGCGCCTCGCCCAACGCCACGGCCTTGGCGGCGATGACGTGCATCAGCGGTCCACCCTGCAGGCCCGGGAAGACCGCCGAGTTGATCTTCTTGGCCATCTCCTCGTCATTGCAGAGGATCATGCCGCCGCGCGGACCGCGGAGCGATTTGTGGGTCGTGGTCGTGACCACATGCGCATACGGAATCGGCGACGGATGCACGCCGCCCGCAACGAGGCCCGCGATATGAGCCATGTCGACCATCAGATAGGCGCCGACGGAATCGGCGATCTCGCGGAAGCGCTTCCAGTCCCAGATGCGCGAATAGGCGGTGCCGCCCGCGAGGATCAGCTTCGGCTTGTGCTCGTGAGCCTTGCGCTCCACCTCGTCCATGTCGATCAGGTGGTCATCACGGCGCACGCCGTAGGAGACGACGTTGAACCACTTGCCGGACATGTTGACCGGGGAGCCGTGGGTCAGGTGACCGCCGGAGTTGAGGTCGAGACCCATGAAGGTGTCGCCCGGCTGCAGCAATGCGAGGAACACGGCCTGGTTCATCTGCGAGCCGGAATTGGGCTGCACATTGGCGAAGTTGCAGCCGAACAGCTGCTTGGCCCGCTCGATGGCGAGCTCCTCCACCACGTCGACATACTGGCAGCCACCGTAATAACGCTTGCCCGGATAACCTTCGGCATACTTGTTGGTCAGGACCGAACCCTGGGCTTCCATCACCGCGCGGGAGACGATGTTCTCGGAGGCGATCAGTTCGATCTCGTGCCGCTGGCGGCCGAGCTCGTTGCGGATCGCTTCGAAGACGGCCTTGTCGGCCTCCTCCAGCGGACGGGTGAAAAAGGCCTCGGTGACTTTCGGATCGGCTGAGGCAGTGGCCATAGCGCTATCTTCCTTTGACTTGCACTCATGATAGGGCGGCAGAATGTGGGCGGCTTAGCACTTTTCACCCCCCTCCACCAAGGACTATCCGCCGCATTTCGTATCGGGGCAGTGAATTTTTCTTTGCCCGCCGGCCAAAACAGCAAGGCCGCCCCTTGGGACGGCCTTGCAAAGCGGAACGGGTCGTGCCGGTCAGAGCGTGCTGGACATCTGCAGTTCGCGGGCGCCGTCGAAGCCGTAGATGTCGTCACGGAAGTGGACGACGCCATCGCCCGTGGCCCAGCTCGAGATGTAGACGAAATGCACCGGCACCGGATCGGCGACCGGGATATGCTTGTCGACCTCCGTCTGGATGGTGCGCTCGATGGTCCGGCGATCCCAGCCCGGCGTGTCGCGCAGGATCCAGGTGACGAGGTCGCGCACGTTCTGGACGCGCACGCAGCCCGAAGAATGGAACCGCTCCTGATCGCGGAAGATGTGCTGCTCGGGCGTGTCGTGCATGTAGACCGCGTGCGGGTTCGGGAAGTTGATCTTCACCGAGGCCATCGCGTTGATCTTGCCCGGATCCTGGCGGAAGCGGTACTTGGCCGCCTCGTCCGTGGACCAGTCGATCGTCATCGGATCGACCTCGCGGCCGTCCGGGGCGATCAGGCGGATGTTGTTGTCCCGCAGGTAGTTGGGGTTCTTCCGCATGACCGGGATGATGTCCTTCTTGACGATCGAAACCGGCGCATTCCAGTACGGGTTAAGGATGATCTCATTGATCTTCGAGGACAGGATCGGCGTCTGACGGTCGACCTTGCCGACCACGGCCGTATGGTTGAGCGCGACGCGGCCGCCCTCCACCGCCTGGATCTGCGCGGCGGGAATGTTGACCATCACGAACCTGTGGCCGAGGTCACGCGCCGTCCAGTCCATGAGGCGTTGCAGGTTGGTCTGCAGCTGCCCGAGGCGGACCTCCGCGCTGACATTCATGGCCGAATAGGTGTAGCGGCCCGTGACGCCATCGGCCGGCAGGCCGTGACGGGCCTGGAACCGCCGCAGCGCCGCCTCGACATAGGTGTCGAAAGCCGGCGACATGCCCGCCTGCGGGGAAAGGTCGCCGGAGATCATCAGACGGCGGCGCAGGATTTCCACGTCCGGATGGACGACGCCGATCTGCAGCTTGTTTTCGGGGGGCACCATCGGCCATCCGCCATTCGCGACGATCTGGGAGTATTGCGCGATGGCGTTCTGCACGTACCCGATGTTGATCGGATTGAGGATTGCCTGATTGCTAGACACGCGCTGCGCGGAGGAGACCCCCGCGTCGAACTGGTCGTTCCAGACACCGCGACGCGGTGCTCGCAGAATGGAGTCAATGACATTCTGCGCATAAGCCGAACCGGCGACCGCGGAAGCAACCGCCGCACCGGCACCGGCAAGGAAATGACGGCGACTGGATTTCATCTGTTCACCCGACCTGTTAACTCACGCACGATCCATGCAGCATTAATGGTCGGAACACCGTTAACATTCTGAGAATATGAACGTGCCCCGGTCCCATGTTTTTGAAATGGGTTCATCTCCTTCTGATTGAAATATGGTATTAGCGTGACTGATCCACTCACGCTTATTTGAAACCGGCCCGCAAGGGGTAGCTGTTGCATTTCCGCAACATGGAAATACGGGGCCGTACCGTCATATGCGGTGCTCCATGCTGTCGTTCCAGACCTTCTCGAGGCGCTGCAACGCCTGATTCATCCGGCCGAACTCCTCCGCGTTGATCTCCCCGGCCTTCTCCATCGCGCGAATGTGGCGGTCATAGAGCCGGGCGACGATAGCCGCGACTTCCTTGCCCTTTGGCGTGAGGCTGATACGGACGGTTCGCCGGTCCGCGTCGGACCTCTGGTGATGGATGTAGCCCAGCTCAATCAGCTTCTTGAGGTTATAGGTGACATTCGACCCCTGATAGTAGCCGCGCGAACGCAGCTCCCCGGCCGAGAGTTCGGAATCGCCGATGTTGAACAGCAGGATGGCCTGGATGGCGTTGATGTCGTCCCTGCGCTGCCGCTCGAACTCGTCCTTGACGACCTCCTGCAGCCTGCGGTGCAGCCGTTCGACCAGGTTGAGGGTCTGCAGATAGAGCGTCCGCAGCCGTGCGCCACCCTGACGGGGCGAGGACGGACTCCGGGAGCCAATTCCGGGATTGATCATGACAGTGCCTTTCGTGTGACGCCTGGTGAGCTTGTTGTTTTTCTTCACCTTGGCGGCACTTGTAGGCCCCGCGTCTAAAATTGTGCTTAAATGGCACACTTAACAGAGCTTTACGCCCGCGGGTTCGGGCGCCACGGCTGAACGCCCGGAAACTCACTCCTGTTCCTGCTTCTTTTCCTCGCGGTGGATGGCGATGCGAAGCGCCACGTAGCACGCCGCCGTAAGCAGATGTCCGGCAACGACCCAGGGACGGAAACCGAAGAGATCGGACATGAACGTAAACATGACCGTCTCCGACGCGGCGCACACGAACCAGATGACTGGGCCCCAGGAGGCCAGCGTCCAAAGTCCGACAGACGCGAAGGGGAACAGGACGGCGAGCGAACCTGCGGCGATGCGCCAGTAGGCCGGCAGCAGGTCGAACCTCCATTCCTCGGACGGATAAAGACCGATGAGCCGCGTCCAGTACAGCACGCCCTGCACAAGACACAGGAGCGCGACGGCGCGCTGAAGTATCTCCAGGCCATATTGGGCAGGCGACGGCCTGACGGCGATCTGCCCAGTGAAATGTTCCGACACTGATACCCTCGCCGGGACTGCAGGATCCCGGTTTCCCTTTGCCCTCTCGCCGAACGATGATAGTGCATCCTCGTGATTCCTGATAGGTTTGCAAGAATATGGTCAAACCCGCCGTCACTCGGTGCCGCCCGTCGCGCCGGATTCGTCCGGCTGCCATGCCTTGTTGATTGGACCGTCAGCGGTGATGTAGCTTTTGTGGAAACAGGAGAGTTTCAATGAACAAGATGACCCCCTCCAAGACCGCTCTCCGCTCTGTGGATGAAATCACGTCGAGCCGGCGCCTGCGCCGCATGCGCAAGGCCGACTGGTCGCGCCGGCTGGTGCAGGAGCACCACATCCGCGTGGACGATCTGATCTGGCCGATCTTCCTGATCGAGGGCGAGAATCGCGAGGAGGACGTGGCGGCCATGCCCGGCGTGAAGCGGATGACCGTGGATCTCGCCGTGCGCGCTGTCGAACGCGCCGCCAAGCTGGGCATCCCGGCGGTTGCCACCTTCCCGAAGATCGACATTTCAAAGAAGGATGACCGCGGTTCGGCGATCCTCGACGCCGATAACCTTATCAACAAGGCGACCCGCGCCATCAAGAAGGCGGTGCCCGAGATCGGCGTCATCACCGACGTGGCGCTTGATCCCTTCACCAGTCACGGGCACGACGGCATCCTTTCCAACGGCGTCATCCTGAATGACGAGACGGTGGAGCAGATTGCCCATGCGGCGGTTCTGCAGGCCGCCGCCGGCGCCGACGTCATTGCCCCGTCCGACATGATGGACGGCCGCATCGGCGCGATCCGCGACGCGCTGGACGCCAACGGCTTCCAGGAAGTGGCGATCATGTCCTACGCGACCAAGTTCGCCTCCGCCTTCTACGGGCCCTATCGCGACGCCATCGGCACCGCCGGCCTCCTGAAGGGCGACAAGAAGACGTATTACATCGACCCGGCCAACACGGACGAGGCGATCCGCGAGACCGAGCAGGACCTGGTCGAAGGCGCTGACATGATCATGGTCAAGCCCGGCCTGCCCTATCTCGACATCATCCGCCGGCTGAAGGACACCTTCGCGGTGCCGACCTTCGCCTATCAGGTCTCTGGCGAATACGCGATGATCAAGGCCGCGGCGATGAATGGCTGGATCGACGGCGAGAAGGCGATGCTGGAAAGCCTGCTCGCCTTCAAGCGCGCCGGCTGCGATGGCATCCTGACCTATTTCGCCGTGGAAGTTGCCGAACGCCTGAAGGCCTGACCTCTCCCTGCACAACGGGCCCTGATTTCGCCCCCGGTCTTTCCGACGGAAGGCCGGGGTTATTTTTTGATGCCGGTGCCGCAGGGTATGTTGCCAAGCCGGGGCTATGGGGTACTATTTTCATTCGCCCGCCCTTCGTGGCGGGAAGCGCAATTACGGTCAGAGCGCACATGATGCAGCAGCTGGGTCATACGCCACAGTTCTTCCTGACGGCACCGTCTCCCTGCCCGTACCTGCCCGGCCAGTTCGAGCGCAAGGTATTCACGCATCTGGTCGGCGACCGCGCGGCGGAACTCAACGACGTGCTGACCCAGGGCGGCTTCCGCCGTTCCCAGAACATTGCCTACCGTCCCGCCTGCGAAAGCTGTCGGGCCTGCGTTTCGGTGCGTATCCTCGTGCGCGAGTTCGAGCCGTCGCGCAACATGCGCCGGATCCTGAAGATGAACGCTGACCTGATCGGCGAGGAGCGGAACCCGGAGGCCACGGCGGAGCAGTATTCCCTCTTCCGCACCTATCTCGACGCGCGCCATCCCGACGGCGGCATGTCGGACATGACAATGCTCGACTATGCGATGATGGTGGAGGACACGCATGTGCCCACCCGCGTGTTCGAGTACCGCTTCCGCGGCCCCGATTCAGGGGTGACGGGACGCGGAGAAGGCGAGCTGGTCGCGGTGGCGCTGACCGACCGCCTCTCCGACGGCCTGTCAATGGTCTACTCCTTCTACAACCCCGAACTGGAGCGGCGTTCCCTCGGATCCTTCCTGATCCTGGACCACATCCGCCGCGCCCGCGGCGACGGCCTGCCCCATGTCTACCTGGGTTATTGGGTCAACGGCTCACGCAAGATGGGTTACAAGATCCGCTACCAGCCCCAGGAGCATCTTGGCCCGAGCGGCTGGCAGCGCTTCGCGTCTCCCGAACTTTCCCGCTGACGGCCCGCCCCCGGGCCTCCCCGCCAGCGCAGGGACCATACGTCCCCACCACACACCGCCGGAGCTGAACCATCCTGCTGTCTTACGGTAACGATACCGGAGGTCCGGGGACGTACGCTTCCTGATGTCTTAGAATACGCGGGCCAACAACCCGCATGCATTACGTGAAAAGGATGACGTATTGCATGAAGTCTACACATAATACTTCGAAAATAATATTAAGCCTCAATGAATAGCTCATAAGCAAATATACTTTGAAAGCTCATGACACCGACAAAATCTGGCCCTGCAAGACTTATCGGGATTCTTTCCGGCACTGTTCTGCTGGTTCTTTCGGCGCCCACGACCTCGCAGGCCCAGACTTCGCCTGCCATTCCCGTGGTGGACTGTTTCACCGGTGCCTCCATTTTCAACACCGGGATGACCGACAACAGCGGGACAATATACTGGACCGTCAAGCGGACGACGGAAAATGTGCAGAATAATACCAACAACGCCTACTACATGAACCCGACTTTCCGCGACACCACCGCATATCCGCCACCCCCGGGTCCGTGGCAGCCAACGTCGGTCGTACTGAACAGACCTGGTTGGCATGTGCCGACGGGGGGCGCGCTCTGGATTTCACATGCTACTGATGGGGTTCACGGGCCGCTAAACGAGACATACCTGGAGGATTTCTACTACAGGTTTGTTTTCGTCATCGACAATGCGGTCAATCTGGAATCCTTCAAGCCGCAGATGTCCTTCTATGCCGATGACACGATCTATGACATTTACGTCAATGGCCAGCGTGTAGTGCCGCGCTGGATTGAATCGATCGGGGACTACAACCCTTGGCACGTACAGTCCTTCATGACAGGCCAGGGCGCCTCCTACAAGTTCGATAGCACCTGGTGGCAGCATGGACAGAACGAACTCATCGTCCATATCAGATCGATAGGAACTGTGCAGGGATTCCTGGCAGAGTTCACCAGCGAGAGCCTCTGCGAACCTTCGCTGACTCTCCGAAAGACCGTCAACGGCGGAACCATGACACCGGCCGACTTCACCCTGGTTGCGTCCGGTCCCGCTCAAACGATTCAGGGCAAATCCGGCAATCCTGCGGTCACCAGCGTGGTTGTGGAACCCGGAACCTACGCCCTTTCGGAACAGCCTGCCCCCGCGCAGGTTGGCTATGCGCAAGACATAACCTGCAACATTGAGACTGCATTGCAGGGCGGTGGTACCTCGTCCTCGACGGTGACCGGAACTTCAGTTTCCCTCACGCCCTATGACACGGCGGTATGCGAGTTCGTGAATACCTACATTCCGCCCACCAGCCTCACCCTGAAGAAGGTGGTTCAGAACACGCGAGTGGGCACGCTCACTCCGGACCGCTTTACGCTCCGTGCCAGCGGCCCGACCTCGTTCAGCGGGCGTCATGGTTCTCCAGCCGTCACCTTGGTCGAGGTGGAACCCGGTGTGTACACCCTCTCCGAGGATCCGGTGAATGGCTACAAGGCCGCGGGTACGTTCGTGTGCGAGGAACTCTCGGGCGCTTCGATCCCGGTTTCCCCCTCGAACCAGATCACCGTGGACAGGGGTCAGAAGATCACCTGCACCATCACGAATGTCGACATGGCAGCGGAACTCACGTTGAGCAAGGAGGTGATCAACGACAGCGGTGGCACGGCATCTCCGTCCGACTTCACCCTGATTGCGGGCAGTGGCACCGCCGAATACCGCTTCGCGCACGGCCAGACCCAGTCGGTTCCGGTCGGCACCTACACGCTGTCCGAAGAAGGTCCCGCCGGCTACGGTGCAAGTCTTTTTACCTGTACGCTCAACGGAGTCACCACCGTTTCCAACACCATCACCCTGGCCGACAACGACGTTGCCAGCTGTACAGTCACCAACAATGACATTGCCATCGAAAAGTCCCTCACCGCGGAAAGCGGAAGCCTGCCTGGTGTCGCCGAACCCGGCGAGATCCTGACCTATACCGTCACGCTGACCAACGACGGGACAGCCAATGCGCTCTACAATCTGGTCGACAACCTCGACACCAACCTGACCTACGTCCCGGGTTCGGCGGGAGGCGTCGCCACCGGAATGGAGCCGGTTTCCACCCGCCCCCTGAAGTGGAATGGCCTCGTCCTTCCCCCGGGAACTTCAACCGTGACCTACCAGGCCAGGGTATCGGCCGTCCTGCCACAGGGAAAGGCCCGCATCACCAACTGCATTGGCACGGTTTGCACTGAAACCGTGGCTTCCGGTTGGGTAAGCATCAGCAAGAAGCTGATTGGCGAGTCCGGCGGAAACCAGCCCGATCTTGCCGAACCGGGAGAAATCCTCACCTATGAGGTGACGCTCACCAATGAGGGCGAAGCGCCCGCGATATTCGATCTTGGCGACGTGCCTTCCGACTATTCGACCTATGTGCCCGGTTCCACGCGGGGCACTGCAGGCGCGGCCGAGCCGGAAGGTCCGATTCCGCTTGTCTGGCGCAACATCCCGGTCCACCCGGGACAGCCCGTGACTGTCGTCTACGACGTCAGGGTAGCCGACGTCCTGCCTCCCGGCACCGCCTCGCTGCGAAACATTGCATATTCCCCCCGGGTTTTCGAGGCCGAGCTCGAGGAACAGGGCGGTGGCGACGGCAGCGGCTCCGGCGGTCGCGGAGATGGCGGTTCCCAGCAGCGCTATCCCGGCGCCGACTATTGCAACAGAGCCGGAGCGGGCTGTCTGGATTTCGAGACGCTGAACATCAGCTTCGCCAAAGTTGCCCACATGCCCACGGCCGACCGGGGGATGAACCTCCCCTTCTCGATCGAGGTGACCAACCACGCGAGCGCCCCGGTTCAGAACGTCGTCGTCACTGACGTCATGCCCGCGGGCTTCACGTTTGTGGAGGGATCGGCAACCATCGATGGAAAACCGGTCACGCCCATCGTGAACGGCCGTTCGGTCCAGATCACGATCGCCCGCCTGGAACCCCGCTCCACCACGACCGTCGACCTGCAGATGCGGGCGCAACCCTCGCTCAAGCCTGGCTCCTACAGCAACCGCGCTGGACTGCGTGATCCGAGCGGCAGAGAGATTGTCGGCACCTCCGCCGCCTTCGAGATCTCTGTCGAACCGATGTTCGACTGTGGCGACATCATCGGCAAGGTGTTCGACGACGAGAACCGGAACGGCTATCACGACGACGGCGAAGGCGGCATCTCGGGAGCTCGCGTGGCAAGCCCCGAGGGCGTACAGGTCGTCACGGACAGCCACGGTCGCTTCCACATTCCGTGCGCTGATCTTCCCGACAGCAGGATCGGCCGAAATTTCATCCTCAAGCTGGATCCTCGCTCCCTCCCCTCCGGTTACCGGATCATCAGCGAAAATCCCCGGGTGGTGCGCCTGACCGCAGGCAAGCTCACCAGTATCGACTTTGCCGCCTCCGTCACGCGTGTGGTGCGCGTCGACGTGAACGATAGCGCCTTCGAAACCGGATCGGTGACCCTCTCGCCGAGATGGGAGCAGACCATTCCCGAACTGATTGCCATGCTCGAGACCGAGCCGTCTGTCCTTAGGATCGTCTATCACGGCCAGGCGGGCAACGGGGCTGGACACCAGCGACTGCGCGAACTGCGTCGTCTCATCATCGATCACTGGACGCAAAAGTCCAGCCGGTACAAGCTGGACATCGAGATAATCGTCATCTCCGGCGGCGCCATGCGGTTTCCGGAAGCATCACCGCCTATTGTATTCCAGCCGAACTGACGGCCTGTGAGGGGTAAGGTGGCCGCCGGCCCGAGGCAACCCGCGGGTCACAACATCGGGGGAAACGGCGGCCGGGGGCGCCCACCGGCCCCACTGGCTCATGGAAAGGCTGTCCACCCGACCACCGCCCTGCCGCTTCCAGCTTTCGCGATTCACCATGCAGAAACCAGGAGCGGGCGGAGAGGCGTTCCACTTCACCCGTATGCAGCGGCTGTCTCGCGTGTTCATAACTGATGGCTCGCAGACCAGCCTGCCGCAATCTGCTCGGGTTTACCCTCCGGATGTCATGGCGGGGCCGCCATTCATGAGGCTCGTCTCGATCTCGAGGCGGTAGCGGTTGGGGCTGGTGCGCCATTGCTCCTGGACGATGCGGCGCAGCTGCCGCAGACGGTTCCTGGCAAGCGCTCCCTCATCCCCCTGCGCCCGGTATACGATGCGCAGCACGGAGGGTTCTGCTTCCAGCGTCGCAATCAGCGCGATGATCCGCTCCTGCCACTGCGTCATCAGCTGCTCCGAGCCCTGCTCGAAGGCGCTGCCGGTGATGTCCAGCCGCACCACCCGGGTGAGGGCCGTCGCAAAACTCACGTCGGTGGTCTTGCCCGCCGTCAGCCGCACCGCCCGCGGGTTTTCGCTGATGATCCGGTAGCCTGACGGCAGCGACCGCGGATCGAGCTTCATCATGTAGGTCTTCCCGATACGGCTGCCGGGAAGGTCGGCGCAGGCCACATGGAAGCGGCCGTGCGCGTCCGTTGTGGTCTGGACGCCTTCCAGGCTCACCACCCTGGCGCCGGCAACGCCCGGCTCGCCTTCATCGTGGTACCCGTTGCGGTTCCTGTCGTCGAACACCTTGCCGATGATGTCGCCGCAGTCGAACACCGGCTCGGGGATGATCTCCACCGTCGCCTGCCCCTTGCGGCGGTAGACGACGTCATTGTCGATGCGCTCGGCCTGGGCCGTGTTGGTGAACTCGCCGAACGGCGCGGAGGCCGACACGCCCAGCGTAAGCTGGACCTCGACGTCCTTGCCGGGATCGACCTCCAGCTCCCAGGACAACCGCCGCCCCTCGACCACGGGCTCGTGTGGCACGCCGTCGACGGTCGCCGTCCCGGGAATGTAGACGAAGCCGGCGGGCATGATATCGACGAGGCGGATGGGAGAGCGCTTGATCAGCTCCATGGGCTTCAGGATGAGGACGTAGGGCACCCTGCCGCCGCGCTGGGTCTGGGTGATGAGCCCCTGCTTCTCGACACCGAAGCCGGGCATGGTGAGCGCCATTGGCCCGGGCATCTCGGCCTTGAGCGGCGCGCCGGTGGGGTCGGTGGCATTGACCGAAGCCTGGTTATTGACAGCATCCTCGAGGCCTGAGCCGTAGGCGATGTCCTCCGTGGACAGCGTGTAGAAGGCGGTGAAGACGACCGACTCGCCCGGCAGGATGGTCGAGGGTCCGGGCGTGAAGGGCGACATGACGCCGGTGCCGGGCTGTCCGTCGAAGGTCGGTCCCGGGTCCTCCGGGTAGACGTCGAAAGCGGTGATGTTGCCGTCATTGGTGACGGTGATGTCGAAGCGCAGCCGTTCGCCGGGGTCGGGCAGCCCATCGCCGTCGTCGGTTTCGGGATCGAAGCGACCCTCCTTGACCATGGAGATGCTGGGAATGTGGGGAATGGGCTCGGTGTGGTCGCTGGAGGCGGTGAGCTGTGGCTGGTCCGGATAGCCGACGATGGAGGCGGTTGCGGTGGCGACGTTTTCCTTGATGCCGCTGTCGACGTCCTCCTGGGTGAGCGTGTAGCTGGCGACAAAGACGGCAACGCCGCCCGGCGGCAAGGTTCCGTCCGCCTCCAGGGTCGAGCGGGACGGATCAAGCGTCGGGGTGCCGATGATGGTGTCTGTGACGATCAGATCGGTGAGCGCAATGTCGCCTGTATTGGTGACGATGAACTCGTAGTCCATGCGGTCGCCGGCATTCTTGATCGGCGAGCCGTCCGGGGCGATGCCGCCGGCGACATCGACGAAGGTGCCGATCTTCTGCAGCGCAATGTGGGCGTCGAGGATCGTGTAGGTCGCTGTGGCGATACCAGGCGCCCCGCATACTTCGGTGCTGAAAACGCGATATCCTCCTTCCCCGGGCTTATCAATGAGGCGGAGGGCAAACTGCTCGCGGTTTTCCTGCACCCCATCCGGGAGGATGCCCAGCGGAATCTGGAACGCCGTCCCGGCATAGTTGCCCGGCGGAACTGTTATGGTGAGTGTCGTTGTGGTGAGGTCGTTGGCGTCGGCAGTGATTGGTTCGACCACCACGTCCACCTGGAGCGGGACTTCAGGCTTGCCGCTGACTAGAAGCTGGATGGGGAAGTTGGCCTCGGTGTCCACGCCTTCCAGCTCCTCATGATAGTCTTTGGAGAATTGCACGATCGGTGTGATGCCCTCAAGTGAGATCGAGTCGAGAAAGTTGCCAACCGATCTGTTTGCCGATGCTGTCTCCTTCGCTACGAAGCCGAACCGGCGCAATGCCGCCTCCCCTTCCCAGACGAAGCTGCCGCTGTAGACAGTCCAGTTGTTCTCCACGAGAACAGCATTGCAAGTCACGCTCGCTAGACCGCTCCCTTCCGTCCCGCAGGCTTCGACCTGGCCGTGATTGCTCGGCGTGGATGTTCCCGGTGTGGTCACCTCGACGATTAGCCTCGGATTTTCCCATACCGTCTTGTCGTCGAGCGCATCGGATATTTCGAAAGCCATGCCATCCTTACCGCCGGCGCCCCCCGACACACGGGCACGATGCGCGAAACGCCAGGTGACGATGTCGCCAGGAAAAAGACACACCGTCTGATAGAGATTGGAGGGCTCATCCGCGTTCAGTTCCGCAAACCAGCTGCCGTCATGGGCATTGAAAGACTGGAAACCGTCCTTCCACAATTCGATTAGCTGCCCATTGATATTCGTGCAGGCTCCACCTGACCTTACGGAATGCGTCGTTTCCCAGCCTGGCACGACGGAGCTGGCTACCTGGTAAGCACCAGTCCCGGAGGGCAGCGTGCACCCCACCAGCGGGTCTTCGAAGCTGAGGTTGATAAAACTGCGCTGAACCTGTGAGTACGCCGGCGTGCCCAAGCCAGCCAGTGCCGCAAGGCAAAACAGCCAGCGCGCGGAGAAAGGCAGGTGACAGATGGATTGCGCCATCCGGATATCATGCGTTCCAACATTCATGAGAAGTTCCATTGGCCCCCTGGCGATCCAAATATGTCTCTCCAGTCTTGAGGACGTCGATGTGCCGGCAGAACTTGCTACGAATTTCAGTCCTCCGTGTGCACAACCATATCTATTTCTGCCAGTAGGTTACCGTAGCAATACAGGCCACGATCGGAGGGCGCGTCGAATCGCGACGGTACAAGCAGCCGCCTGCCGCCGAGGTCACAAAACACGATGTTGTTGGAGGTCTTTTCGCCGGACAAGCTGATAAAAAAGGCCGCCTTGCGGGCGGCCTCTGGCAGGATGGAAGAAGCAGCCAGCCGGTCAGAAGCGACCGGCTGAAAAACCCGTCAGCCGAACTTCCCGGTGCGCGGGAAGCCTTTGGGCGCCATGCGACCCGCCGCGGCCCGGTCGCCCGTCCATTCGAGGAGCTCTTCGCGGCTGCGCGTGTAGACGCGGTCGGCGGAATCGCGCCAGGTCAGGCCCTCGGCGATGTTGAACGTCTTCACATCGTTCACGCCACCGTCCTTGTACCGCTGCAGGCGCACGCCCTTGCCGCGCGCCATCTCCGGGATCTGCGAAACCGGGAAGACGAGCAGCTTCCGGTTTTCTCCAATGATGGCAACCGTGTCGCCCTCGACCGGCACGCAGAACCGCGCTTCGTCCGGCGCCTTGACGTTCATCACCTGCTTGCCCTTGCGCGTATTGGCGAGCACTTCCTTTTCGGGAACGATGAAACCGTTGCCGGCGTAAGAGACGACCAGCAGCTTGCGATCCGGATTGTACGGGAACGCCGTGACGATGTCCTGGTCCGCCTCGAGGTCGACGATGATGCGCACCGGCTCGCCGTGCCCCCGCCCGCCCGGCAGCCTGTCAGCGCCGAGCGTCAGGAACTTGCCGCCCGTGGACAGCATCAGGATCTTGTCCGTCGTTTGCGCGTGGAAGGCGAGCTTCAGGCCATCGCCCTCCTTGAACGACAGCGACGACAGGTCGGTGATGTGCCCCTTCATGGCGCGGATCCAGCCCTTCTCGGACAGGATCACGGTAATCGGCTCGCGCTCGATCATCGCCTGCTGGACGTCCTCGAGGTCATGCTCGGCCACCTGGCCGAAGGTCGTGCGGCGCCTGCCGAGCGACGGGTTCTTGTCCGGATCGAAGGTCTGGCGGACCTTGCCGACCTCCCAGCGGATGGTCTTCCACTGCTTTTCCTCGGATCCGAGCAAGCCCTCGATCTGCCGCTTTTCCTCGGAAAGCTGATCGAACTCGGTGCGAATCTCGATTTCCTCGAGCTTGCGCAGGGCGCGCAGGCGCATGTTGAGGATCGCCTCGGCCTGCACGTCGGTGAGGCTGAAGCGCCTCATCAGCTCCTGCTTCGGCTCATCCTCCTCGCGGATGATCCGGATCACCTCGTCGATGTTGAGATAGGCGATGAGGTAGCCGGCCAGGATCTCCAGTCGCTTCTCGATTTCACCGAGGCGATGGCGTGACCGGCGCAGGAGCACGTTGCGGCGGTGGTCCAGCCACTCGCGCAGCACTTCCTTGAGGGAAAGCACGCAGGGGACCTTGCCGCGCGACAGGACATTCATGTTGAGCGGGAAGCGGATCTCGAGGTCCGTAAGCCGGAACAGCGACTCCATCAGGAGATTCGGCTCGATGGTGCGGCTCTTCGGCACGAGCACGAGTCGGATGTCCTCGGCACTTTCATCCCGCACGTCGTCGAGCAGAGGCAGCTTCTTGCTGAGGATCAGTTCCGCGATCTTCTCCACCAGGCGCGACTTCTGCACGCCATAGGGGATCTCGGTGATCACGATCTGCCATTGCCCGCGGCCGAGATCCTCCTTCTCCCAGCGCGCGCGCAGGCGGAAGCCGCCCCGACCCGTCTCATAGGCCTCGCGGATGGCCTCCGGGCTCTCCACGAGAACGCCTCCGGTCGGGAAATCAGGCCCCTTGACGTATTTCAGCAGGTCGTCGGTGGTGCAGTCGGGATTGTCGATGAGCGCGATCGCCGCGTCACAGACCTCCGCCGCATTATGCGGCGGGATGGACGTCGCCATGCCCACGGCGATGCCCGATGAGCCATTGCACAGCAGGTTCGGGAACGCGCCCGGCAGGACGACCGGTTCCTCGTCCTCCTCGTTGTAGGTCGGTCGGAAGTCGACTGCGTCCTCGGTGATGCCTTCGAGCAGCTCGACCGCCACCTCGGTCATGCGCGCCTCGGTGTAGCGCATGGCCGCCGCACCGTCGCCGTCGATGTTGCCGAAGTTGCCCTGGCCATCGACCAGCGGATAGCGCATCATGAAAGGCTGCGCGAGGCGCACGAGCGCATCGTAGATCGACTGGTCGCCGTGCGGGTGGAACTTGCCCATCACGTCGCCGACAATGCGGGCGCACTTGGCAAAGCCCTGGTCGGGGTTGAGCCTCAGCAGGCGCATCGTGTGCATGATGCGCCGATGCACTGGCTTCATGCCATCCCGCACGTCCGGCAGGGCCCGGTGCATGATGGTCGACAGCGCATAGGCGAGATAGCGCTCTTCCAGCGCTTTTTTCAGGTCCACCGGTACGGCCGAATCGCCGCCGTCAGAGGGCGGAAGCATGTCTTTTCCCATGGGTTTCGGTTAACGGACGAAGTGATTCGGAACAAGTGTGACGACAGAAAGCCGACAGATTCAGGGCCTCCTGTGCAGTGAATGTGCAGGAAAATTGACAGGCATCCGCGAGAAAGGCCATGTTGCCAGCCGGCTAAACAGTCAGTCCCCCACAGCCATTGCGCATGCGGCGAACACTCGAGAACTGGAAGGAACCGATGAAACGAACCGGACTGAAGACCTTTCTGCTGGCCAGCGCCGTGTCAGCCCTTTCCCTCTCCGCTGCTCAGGCTGTGGAGGCCCTGGACGCGGCAGAGCGCCTGAAAGGCATTCTCGCCGAACAGCAGACCCAGCTTACTTATGAATCGGCGGATGTCGACGGCGACGACGTCGTCCTGCGCGGCGCCAAGCTGTCGTTTGAGGAAAGCGACGATCCCGTGGAGCTTGGCGACGTGCTTCTGGAGGATGTGTCCGAAGACGCGGACGGAGCCTATCGCATCGGCCGCCTCTACGTCGAGCGCGCCGTGCAGGAGACCGACGTCACGACCGTGGAGATGGAGGAGTTCGAGATGCTCGGGCTCATCCTGCCGAAGGATTCCGACTCCGATCCCTTCGCGGGCGTCACCCGCTACGACGCGGTCAACATCGCCACCATCGAAGCGGATCTTTATGACCAGGATCTTCTTTTGGTCGAGAACGTCACGACGCGCGTCACGGTCGATGCCGACGGTGCCTTCAGGAACGTGACCGAAGTCGAAAGCTTCAACATCAACCTGATGGCCCTGGATGACAAGGATGACGACGAGGAGTTCGTCGATATGCTCCAGGAGATCGACTACGACGACATCACCGGCAGCATGCAGATGACCGGTCTCTGGAATCCGTCCGACGGTCGCTTTGCCCTCACCAAGTTCGAGATCGCGATGGAGGAGGTCGGTGCGCTGAACCTGACCACAGACCTCAGCGGCTACACGCCCGACTTCATCAGGAGCCTCAGGGCGATTGTTGCGGAGAGCGACGGCGATACCCAGGGTTCCGACATGGGCATGGCCGCGCTGGGACTGATGCAGCAGCTCATGTTCCACGGTCTTTCGATCCGCTTTGACGACGGCAGCGTCACGGGCCGCCTGCTGAACCACATCGCCGACGAGCAGGGTGTTGAACCGGGTGTTCTGATCCAGGCGGTTCGCGAAACGGTGGAAAACCAGCTGGCCCCCTTCACCGGCAATGATTTCGCGAAGTCGGCGGCAAAGGCCGTTGGCGATTTCCTCGACAATCCGCGCAACATCGAACTGGCGGCCAAGCCTGCCACGCCGGTTCCCTTCATGATGTTCGCGGCGGCCATGGCAGCCCCTGAAATGCTGATCAAGCAGCTCGGCCTGACAATCACGGCCAATCAGTAGTTTTCCAACCAAATATTCCCGTGCAGAAGGACCTCTTCTTCAGGTCGAAGAGGTCCTTCCCATTTTTCACCATACATTGCTTCTGGAAAGAAGTTTGGGGATGCCGCGCGGGCCGAAGCGCTCGAAGCCCTCCTTGACCATCCCCGCCCCAAGATTGCGCTGAAGCCGGATATATCCCACCCGCTGGCGCTGATGCTGGCCAATTCCGGCCTGGAAGCAATGCTGAAAAGCTGGGCTTCACGACACGGCCAGCCGGGAATGATCCGGAGCAGCGGGGACTGCCCCAAAGAAAAGGCTCTTCGCGCGGTCGCGAAGAGCCCTTTTCCTTTGATCCGTGACGGATGCCGGGGCCCGTCAGTCCTGGCGCGGAGCGAGCCGGATGTGCAGCTCGCGCAGCTGCTGCGGTGTGGCTTCCGCCGGGGCACCCATAAGCAGGTCGACCGCCTGCTGGTTCATCGGGAACATGGTGATCTCGCGCAGGTTCTTGGCGCCGCAGAGCAGCATCACGATGCGGTCGATGCCGGCCGCCATGCCGCCGTGGGGCGGAGCGCCGTAGTGGAACGCGCGGTAGAGGCCGCCGAACCGCTCCTCGACTGTCGTGCGGTCAAAGCCGGCGATCTCGAACGCCTTCACCATTACCTCCGGCAGATGGTTGCGGATGCCGCCCGAGGCGATCTCGTAGCCATTGCAGACCATGTCGTACTGATAGGCCTTGATGGTGAGCGGATCCTGCGTATCGAGCGCCTCGAGGCCGCCCTGCGGCATGGTGAACGGGTTGTGGCCGAACTCGATCTTCTTCTCCTCCTCGTTCCACTCGTAGAACGGGAAGTCGACGATCCAGGCGAGTTCGTAGCGGTCGCGGTCGATAAGGTTCAGCTCCTCGCCCACGCGGGTGCGCGCCGCACCGGCGAAGCTCACGAACTTCTTCGGATCGCCCGCGACGAAGAAGCAGGCGTCGCCATCGTCCAGGCCGAGCTGCGTGCGGATGGCTTCCGTGCGCTCCGGACCGATGTTCTTGGCGAGCGGACCGGCGCCCTCGAGCACGTCGCCTTCCTTGCGCCAGAAGATGTAGCCGAGGCCCGGCTGGCCTTCGCTCTGCGCCCAGGAGTTCATACGGTCGCAGAAGGCGCGCGAACCGCCGGTCTTGGCCGGGATTGCCCACACTTCCGCCTTCGGGTCGTTGGCGAGAATGTTGGCAAACACCTTGAAGCCCGAGTTGCGGAAGTGCTCCGATACGTCCTCCATGACGATCGGGTTGCGAAGGTCCGGCTTGTCCGAGCCGTACTTGCGCATCGCCTCGTCATAGGGAATGCGTGGCAGCTTCTGCGTGACCGGCTTGCCGTCGGCAAAAGCCTCGAAGATGGAGCGCATCACCGGCTCCATCGTCTGGAACACGTCTTCCTGGGTAACGAAGCTCATTTCCAGATCGAGCTGGTAGAACTCGCCCGGCAGGCGGTCGGCGCGCGGGTCCTCGTCGCGGAAGCAGGGCGCGATCTGGAAGTACCGGTCGAAGCCGGACACCATGATCAGCTGCTTGTAGATCTGCGGGGCCTGCGGCAGCGCGTAGAACTTGCCGGGGTGCAGGCGCGACGGCACCAGGAAGTCGCGCGCGCCTTCCGGCGACGAGGCCGTCAGAATCGGTGTGGAGTACTCGGTGAACCCGGCCTCCTGCATCCGCTTGCGCATCTCGGCGATGATCTTCGTGCGGCGCACGATGTTCTTGTGCAGCGTCTCGCGGCGCAGGTCGAGGAAGCGGTACTTGAGGCGGATGTCCTCCGGATAGTCCGGCTCGCCGAAGACCGGCAGCGGCAGCTCGGCCGCCTGCGAGAGCACCTCAAGCTCGCCGGCATAGACCTCGATCTCGCCGGTGGCGAGATTCGGGTTGATGGCCTCGGCGGCGCGCGCCTTCACCTCGCCGTCGACGCGGATGACCCACTCACCGCGAACGCGCTCGGCCAGACTGAACGCGGGCGAATCCGGATCCACGACGATCTGCGTGACGCCATAGTGGTCGCGCAGGTCGATGAACAGCAGTCCGCCGTGATCTCGCACGCGATGCACCCATCCGGAAAGGCGCACGGTCTGGCCGACATGAGAGGTTCTGAGTTCAGCGCAGTTATGGCTGCGGTAGCGGTGCATGGTCTCTATCCATTCCTTGGTGCTGGGCAAACACCCAGAAGGCCCACAAAAGTTGGCGGGAGAAGCGCATGACAGCCCGCCTTTGTCAAGGCGTGGCAATCGGATGCGGCTCTTCTAGCCGATCCCGCGTAAATGCTCCACACCAATCAGCTGGTGGCAACTTGCGGTGACTCTTCGCTTGCGCTTCACATTTGAAAAAACAGCGCATAAACAAGGCCAATGGAACTTTTGCGCACCCCTCAGGAACTCCGGGAAGCCGTCAATCGCCTGTCGGAATCCCCGTTCGTCACGGTCGACACGGAATTCATCCGGGAAACGACATTCTGGCCCGAGCTTTGCCTCATCCAGATGGCGACACCCGGCATGGCCGTTCTGGTGGATCCGCTCGCCCCGGGCATGAATCTCGCCCCGTTCTTCGAGTTGATGCGCAACGAGCATGTGACGAAGGTCTTCCACGCCGCCCGCCAGGATATCGAGATCATCTACCATCTGGGCGGCCTGATCCCCTCACCCGTGTTCGACACGCAGATCGCCGCGATGGTTTGCGGCTTCGGCGACAGCGTCTCCTATGATCAGCTGGTTGCGAAGATCACGGGCGTTCAGCTCGACAAGACCTCCCGTTTCACCGACTGGCGCAACCGGCCGCTCTCCGAGCGCCAGCTGGAATACGCGCTGGCTGACGTCACGCACCTGATCCCGGTCTACGAAAACCTGCGCGACCGCCTGGAGCGCGAGCAGCGCGCTGAATGGTTGAAGGAGGAGATGGCCGTCATCACCTCCCGCGAGACCTACGACCTGCATCCGGACGATGCCTGGAGGCGCCTCAAGATGCGGGCCCGCAAGCCGATCGAGCTTGCCGTCCTCAAGTCTGTCGCGGCCTGGCGCGAGCGCGAGGCGCGCGAACGCAACATTCCGCGCGGCCGCGTGCTGAAGGATGACGTGCTCTACGAAATCGCCCAGCAGCAGCCGCGCGACCTCGCGGCCCTGGGAAGGCTGCGCGGCATCCCGAGCGGCTGGGAGCGGTCGAACAATGCCGCGGGCCTGCTCGAGGCCATCAATGCCGCCTTCCGCATCCCGAAGGACAAGCTGCCCAAACTGCCCCGCCCTCCGGCTCTGCCGGAAGGAACCTCGGCGGCCGCCGAGCTCATCCGGGTCGTGCTAAAGCTGGTCTCGGAACAGATCGGCGTGGCGCCGAAGATGCTGGCCTCCAGCGACGACATCGAGCAGCTGGCGGCCTATGGGGAGAAGGCGGACGTCCCCGCCCTCACCGGCTGGCGCCGTGAGGTCTTCGGCGAGCAGGTGCTGAAACTGCTCAATGGCGAGCTCGGCATCCGCTTCGAAAACCGCCGTATCAGGGTGTTTCCGATCGAGCCCGCGGCGGAGGAGCAGGAGTGATCTGAAGGCCCCGTCCGCGGGCGGCCAAGCCGTTGGCACAACAGAAGCAGAGCGACTCTACTGCAGCGTTTACCGCACCGCGAGCGGGCAGGCTCTCAAAGGAAAATGCAGGAACGGAGGCATCAAGACAGTCCGGTACCCTGCCGGACCGCCCATGTTCGTCAGGCGTACCATGAAGGCCGGTTTCAGCTTGCCCAACCTGCCCTGCCTCGCACACGGAGCAGACCTTCCCCGCCCATATTCTAAGCCACCAACCCCGCTCTTCATCCTGAGCCTGCCGAAGTATGAAGCAAGGCAATTAACTGGCAAGAGAGCGGCTCTCTTTCCGTCTATCCTCTACTGCTCCACCTCCGCCAGACCTTCCTCCCCTTCGCCCACCGCCACGATGATCTCCTCCACGAGCCGGCGGAGTTTGTCGAGGTAGCCGTTGCTGGCGGAGGGCCGGCTTTCATCGGAAGTCATCACCACCGTGAGCTTCGCATCGGGGCAGATGTAGATCATCTGTCCCCCGAAACCCCAGGCGTAATAGACCGTCCGGTCCGCCATGCGGGTGATATACCAACCGTAGCCGTATTCGTCGTTGCTGCGGATAGAGCGGGTGCGGGGCGTCCAAGACTGCTCGATCCAGTCTTCCGGGACCACCTGCGCGTCGCCTGCCCTGCCTCGGTTTCGGTAAAGTTCGCCGAAGGCCAGCATCGAGCGCGGGCTCATGGCCATCTGATTGCCGCCGATATAGATGCCCTTCGGGTCACGCTGCCAGTGCCCGATGCGGAATCCCGGAACGGGCTTGAGCCATTCCTTCGCCAGCTCCGCGGTGGGCTTGCCCGCCCTGCGCGTGAGGATGGCCGAGAGCAGATGCGTGCTGCCGGTCGAATAGAGCATGGCGCCGCCGGGGTCGTCATCAAACGGCTGCGCCAGCACCGACGCCACCCAGTCGCGCGTGACGATCCAGCGGCCGTAGTTCTCGCCCGACGTCGGTTTCAGTCCCGCCTGCATCGAGAGAAGGTGCCCGATGGTGATTTCATCGAGCCTGGGATCCGGATCCTTCGGCAGCTTGTCCTTCAGGATCGGTGCGATCTTCTGGTCAACGCCCTCTAGAATGCCCTTTTCGATGGCGATGCCTACCAGCGCCGACATCACCGACTTGGACGCCGACTTGATGTTGGTCGTCGCCGTGGTGGTGTGCCCGCGGAACCCCTCCTCCACGAGAATTTCGCCGTCGCGCGCAACGATCAGCGTTTCGAGCGCATCGAGCTCTTTGGCCTGCTCGACAATGCCTGCGAGCGAGGACGCCGGCGCCTCCGCTTGCTCTGACGGCTCTGATGGCTCCGACGGCCCGGTTGGCCGTGCCGGGGCATTGGCCGCCGGTTCGGTCTCTGTTGCCGGCTCGGTCGCGTCTTCGGCCTGCTCTCCCGGACCGGCAGGAGCCTCGGCCCGTCGCTCGGGTTCCGCAGGCACTGCGGCCCGCGCCGCCTGACCGGGCGGCGCTTCCGTCTCGGCCTGCTGATGTGCGGGAGCCTCCTCGGCGGAAGCGATGGCCAGTGGCCCTGCAACGGCCAAGGCGCAGGAAAGGATCAGGGCAAGAATCGCTTTCATGTAGACTAGTTATGCCCCGAAAGTGGCAACTTCCGGCGCGCCCTCTGAGCCTTTCCCCACGGAAAACTTGTCGCGCCGCTCACTCCCCGGCGAGCTCGAAGCTGAGCTTCAGGCCGCTGATCTTGGCGAGCTGGTCGAGCCGTCCCTGCGGCCGCTCGCCGAGCAGCGCTTCCAGCCGCTGCGGCACGACGAGCGCTCGCGCGTCCTCGCCGCGCCGCTCCCAGCGAAGCTGCGGAATGATGCCAGGCATGGATGCGGTCAGCACATAGACGACGCGCAGCAGTCCACCCAGCAACTGCGCGAGATGGACGTAGCGCGGGGTGGCGAGCTCCCGCATCTCGGGCGAGATGACGTCCTCGTAGAGCCCCTCATGCCGGAACAGGTTGGCAAGCGCGATATAGGCGCGGCCCGGATGATCGATCCCGACGAAGGAGCCGTTGGCGATGATATTGAGCGACTGCAGCCCGCGATAGTCCGGATGCGCGCGCCACCCGATGTCGGCGAGCAGGCAGGCGGCGCGGCGATAGCGCGCCTCGTCCTCGGTCTCGGTGACGCCCAGTGCCTCGAACGCATGGCCCGACCACTCGGCGAGTTCCCTCGCATGGGCCACGGAGCGCGAGCGCAGGATGGCCAGCTCTTCCGCCGCCGACAGCAGCGGATCGGCCTGCCGTTCATCCTCCGGCAGCAGGGTCTGCAGATACCCTTCCCGCACGCCATTGGCGGAAATCACGATCTCTGCCGGCTTCATGTGACGGATGACCTCGAGCAGCACGATCGCTCCATATGGCAGCAAACTGCGCCGGCTCTTGGAAATACGGTCCGCCCCCTTGATGTCCTTCACATCGCCGCGGGCGACCTTCTTGAGGAATTTCCGGTGCCCCTCCGGGTCGAGCGTGTAGGCGTGCATGACCTGCAGCGGATAGCCGGTCGAAAGCATGTGCAGCCGCGCGAGATTTCGCCACGTGCCGCCCACACAGTAGAACGCCCTGCCCTCCCCCTGCCGTAGCCATTCCGCCTGCGCGAGTTCCCGACGCGCGATCTTTGCGGCTTCCTCCAGCGACCCGCCCGCCATGTCCTTGAGACGCAGTCCGCCGAGCGGCAGGGTGATGCCGTTGCCGATCGCCTCACCCCGTACATCCACCAGCTCCAGGCTGCCGCCGCCGAGGTCGCCCACGATGCCGTCAGCCCTGTGGAAGGACGAAGTGACGCCGAGAGCGGCCAGATGCGCCTCTTCCCGTCCCGACAGGACGCGGATCTTCGCACCCAGGATCTTTTCCACCTCGGCAATGAACTCGGGCCCGTTGCGAGCCTCGCGCGCAGCCGCCGTGGCGATCACGTGCAGCGTTTCCGCTCCGGCCTGGTCCGAGAGTGCCTTGAAGCGCCGGAACTCGCCGAGCGCCCTGCGCACGCCTTCTGGATCGAGCTCGCCGGTCGTCACGATGCCCTTGCCGAGGCCGGCCAGCATCTTCTCGTTGAACAGGATGGACGGGGACCGCGCGATCCCCTCATAGATGACGAGCCGGATCGAGTTCGAGCCGATGTCGATGACGGAAACCGGGCGCCGGTCCTGCAACCGGCCTTGGGATTTTTCGATGCCCACGACGGATCAGCTCTCGGCGGATGCCTTCTTGCGCCGCTTGTAGGCGACGATGCGTTCGGGCGCATGGGATTTCAGCGCCGCGCCGCGGCCGGACAGACTGGGATTCTTCATGAAGTATTCCTGGGCGTTGAAGGGCTTCTCTCCGTCCTTTGGCACGATCCGCCGGGATGTCCCGTCGGGCAATACTTCAAAGCTCTGCTGGTTGTCCATCAGGTTCGCCAGCATGATCTGATCCACGATCTGCTCATGCACGGTCGGGTTGGTGATTGGCACGAGGCATTCGACCCGCCTGTCGAGGTTGCGCGGCATCAGGTCCGCCGAGCCGATGTAGACGATCGCCTGCTCCGACGGTAGGCCGTGACCGTTGCCGAAGCAGTAGATCCGGCCATGTTCGAGGAACCGCCCGATAATCGACTTCACGCGGATGTTGTCCGACAAGCCCGGCACCTGCGGCCTGAGGCAGCAGATGCCGCGCACCACCAGATCGATTTCCACGCCCGCCCGGCTCGCCTGGTAGAGCGTGTCGATCACCTCCGGATCCACGAGCGCGTTCATCTTCATCCAGATCTGCGCCGGCCGTCCCGCCTCGGCATGCGCGATCTCGTTACGGATGTGACCGAGGATGCGCTTGCGCAGCGTGAAGGGCGACATGGCGAGCTTCATGTTCACGTCCGGTTCCGCATAGCCGGTGATGAAGTTGAACACCTTCGTGATGTCGTGGGCGATCGCCGGATCGACCGTGAAATAGGACAGATCCGTATAGAGGCGCGCCGTGATGGGATGGTAGTTGCCGGTGCCGATATGCACGTAGCTGCGCAGCTTGCCGTCTTCGCGCCGCACCACCAGCGACATCTTCGCGTGCGTCTTGAGCTCGATGAAGCCGTAGACCACCTGGACGCCGGCGCGCTCGAGGTCGCGGGCCCAGCGAATGTTGGCCTCCTCATCGAAACGCGCCTTGAGCTCCACCAGCGCCGTCACTGACTTGCCCTGCTCCGCCGCGTCGATCAGCGCGCGCACGATGGGGCTGTCGTTGGAGGTGCGGTAGAGGGTTTGCTTGATCGCCACCACGTCGGGATCGAACGCCGCCTGGCGCAGGAACTGCACCACCACGTCGAAGCTCTCATAGGGATGGTGGACGATGATGTCCTTCTCACGGATGGCAGCGAAACAGTCGCCGCCATGCTCGCGGATGCGTTCCGGGAAGCGCGGGTTGTAAGGCTTGAACTTCAGATCCTCCCGCGGGATCTTCACGATCTCGGCAATCTGGTTGATGGCGAGCGGTCCGGACAGCACGCTCACGCGCGACGGCGGCACGCCAAGCTCGCTGGCGACGAACTCGCGCAGGTCCTCCGGCATCGACCTCTCGAACTCGATGCGGATCACCGATCCGCGCCGCCGGCGCTTGAGTGCCGTCTCGAACAGGCGCACCAGGTCTTCAGCCTCTTCCAGCACCTCGATATCGCTGTCGCGGATGATGCGGAACGTGCCGGACCCGATCACCGTGTAGCCCGGGAAGAGCTGCGGGATGAACATGCCCACCACATCTTCCAGCATGATGAAGCGGAAAACGTTGCCTGCGGCGGGCAGCTCGATGAAACGCGGCAGCGCGTTGGGCAGGCGCAGGAGCGCCGTCATCTTCCCCTTGCCCCCGGCGTGTTGCAGCGAAAGCGCGATGGAGAAGCCCAGGTTCGGGATGAACGGGAACGGGTGCGCCGGGTCGATCGACAGCGGCGTCAGCACCGGAAAGATGGTCTCGTGGAAATGCGTCTCGATCCACGTGCGGTCAGCCTCGCTGAGCGAGTCGGGCCGCGAGATTTCCACCTTCTGCTCTTTCAGGAGGTCGAGCAGCAGCATGAGGCTCTGGTGCTGTTCCTCCTGAAGCTTGCTCACCTCCTCCAGCACCTGTTCGAGCTGCTCCTCCGGGCGCAGTCCGTCGGCGCTGCGCGCCGTGATGCCCTCGCGGATCTGGCCGGCGAGGCCCGCCACGCGCACCATGAAGAACTCGTCGAGGTTGTCAGCGGAGATCGACAGGAACCGCAGGCGCTCGAGCAGCGGATGGTTGGGATTGAGGGACTCCTCGAGCACACGCCGGTTGAACTGGAGCCACGAGAACTCGCGGTTGATGAAGCGCTCCGCGCCAAAGCCGAAGAGAACCGGTTCAACCCCCTGCTGTTCCGGCAAATCGGTCTTCAGTGGCTTCAGTTCGTTCATTGGTATGCTCTTTTTGATCCCGCCTGCGCCAAAGCGCAGCACCCTCAACTCGAGTATGATACAATATCCTGTGTTGTGATAGAGCTTTGCGGCACTTTGATGAGGGGTTGCAAAGCGGCGTTTTATGTATCAAACCGCCCGTAACATCAGAGCTTGGAGAAACGAGATGGCGGGACATCCGACATTCCATTTCCACAATACCGAAGGCCATCCATCCATCGAGATCGGCGTGAAGGAATTCATGTGCATGGGTGCCAAGCCACCCTTCGATCATCCCCATATCTTCATCGACATGGGCGATGAGGTGGAGCGGGTGTGTCCCTATTGCTCGACCCTTTACAAGTACAATCCGAACCTGAAGGCCGAGGAGACCGTGCCGCCGGGTGCGCTCTTCGAGGAAGAAATCGCCTGATCGGGAGCCCGGCCATGGCCGGTCAATCCGTTGCAATCATCGGCGCGGGCATTGCGGGACTGACCGCCGCCCTCGCCTTCGCCGCCCGCGGCGCGGCGGCGACCGTGTTCGAGCGCGCCCCGCGCATTGAAGAACTGGGCGCCGGACTCCAGCTTTCCCCCAACGCGACGCGCCTTCTTGCCCGCCTGGGCGTTCTCGACGAGGTGAAGCGCAAGGCTGTCGAGCCGAAGAGCGTCGTCATCCGCTGCGCCCGCGACCTGCGGCCCCTGGCGGAAGTCCCCCTGCACATGGCCGAGCGGCGCTGGGGCGCGCCCTATCTGGTGATGCGCCGGTCCGACCTGCAGGGCGTGCTGCTCGAAGCCGCTCGCGGGAACGACGGGATCGCCATCCGCACCGGTACCGAAGTCAGCAACCTGTGCCTGGATCGCACGGGCGGCAGCGTCCGCCCGAACATCGCGAATTCTTCCGAGCTCGCTCCCGCTTTCGACCTGGCCGTTGCCGCCGATGGCGTCTGGTCGGCAACGCGCCAGCGCATGGGCGGACCGAAGAGCCGGTTTACCGGCGACATCGCCTACCGCGCCATCCTGGACGCCGGCAAGGCCGGCCCCTTCCGCGACCGGCTTCTGCCGTCGGACCAGGTGGTCACCTTCGCCTCGCCGGGTTTTCACCTGGTCGCCTATCCGCTGCCGGACGGAGCCTTCAACCTGGTCATCATCGTGCGCGGGCAGGACATGCCACGCCACTGGACAAACGTAGCCGAGGCGGCTCAGATCTCCGGGACGGCGCGCAACATTGCCACGGAACTCAAGCGGCTGATCACGGTCACGGGCATCTGGCACGCCTGGCCGATCCACGAGGTGAAGTCCGCGGCCCCTTGGTGCCAGGCGGGCAGGATCGTGCTGATCGGCGACGCCGCCCACGCGGTCGCCCCGCACGCGGCCCAGGGTGCGGCCATGGCGATCGAGGATGCCGTGCTGCTGGCGAACCTGACGACGCGCTCCGGCGCGCCCGGCAGGACGCTGGATCTCTTTGAGAAGCTGCGGCGGCCCCGCCTGATTCGCGTGGCCATGCGCGGGCAGTTCAACCACTTTGCCTGGCAGGTTGGCGGCCCGATTGCCCTGGTGCGCAACCTGATCCTCAAGGCGCGCTCGGGCGAGAAGCTGGCGGCCGATTTCGATTGGCTGTACGGCTACGACGTCGAAAAGGCCGCAGCCTGAAATCGGGATAGCTCAGAACTTCGCGGAAGCTCCGGGCTATCCCCATTCTCGCGCCCAGCCGCCATGCGGTGGCGGCAAACGGACATCAAAAGCGAACATTGAGAAATGTCGCGCCAAGCGTGCGCGCTGGTGCCGGACGCCGGGGTGGCGTGGCAAGATCGTTCGCTGCCCCGCTGACGGCTCCCCTCGCGCAAGATCGCCGTGAGGGCTGCGCGGAACCTGCCTCTGGGCCGGAATTCAGGCCTTCTTCGTCCAGCGCCGGTCCGGTCCCTGCTGCCAGTAGGTGACCGTGTGGCCGGCCGCCTTCATGGCCCTCCACTGGGCCCGCGCGGCTTCCACCTGCGCCATGTCGTGACCGTCAAAGAGAAAACCGGCGCGCTGGTACCCGTCCAGAGAGCCTGGCTCCACCCCGTCCACGAAGAAGCGGACATCAGCGTTGTTGAGATTTTCGGCGCCGGTGGTGATCAGCACCGGCTGGCGCGCCGCGTGCGGCTCACGGTCCGTTCCGTGCGGGACGAAGCTCTCCTCCGAATAGGTCCACAACCGCGAATCCAGGGCGTCGCGGCGTTCCTCGGAGCCCGTCTGAATGGCGACGCGCCACCCCCGCTCGAGGCATTTTTCCACGAGCGGAGGCAGCGCCTCCTCAAGCGTCGTTTCCGTCAGATGGTAGAACAGGACGTCCAACCTATCCCTCGTAATGATCGGCCACCAGCCGGTCGAGCAGACGCACGCCGAAGCCGGATGCCCAGCCCTGGCTGATCTCGTTGGTGGGCGAGCCCATCGCCGTGCCGGCGATGTCCAGATGTGCCCACGCCGTGTCACCGACGAAGCGCTTCAGGAACTGCGCCGCGGTGATCGAGCCCGCATAGCGGCCGCCGGTATTCTTCATGTCGGCGTTCGGCGTGTCGATCATCTTGTCGTACTCCTGGCCCATGGGCATACGCCAGACCTTCTCGCCCGTCGCCTTGCCGGCCGCGGCCAACTGCTCGGCAAGCGCGTCGTCATTGGAGAACAGGCCCGCGTGGTGGCTGCCGAGCGCGACCATGATGGCGCCGGTGAGCGTCGCCAGATTGATCATGATCTGCGGCTTGAACTGCTCCTTGCAGTACCAGAGCGCGTCCGCGAGCACCAGGCGGCCCTCAGCGTCGGTATTGATGACTTCGATGGTCTGGCCGGACATGGAGGTGACAATGTCGCCCGGACGCTGCGCGTTGCCGTCAGGCATGTTCTCGACGAGACCGATGACGCCGACGGCATTGACCTTGGCCTTGCGGGCCGCGAGTGCATACATGGTGCCAACCACCGCGGCTGCGCCGCCCATGTCGCCCTTCATTTCCTCCATGCCATTGGCGGGCTTGATGGAGATGCCGCCAGTGTCAAACACGACACCCTTGCCGACGAACGCGACCGGCTTCTGCCTGGCCTTGCCGTTCAGCCACTGCATCACCACCAGGCGCGGCGGACGGGCCGAACCCTGAGCGACACCGAGCAGCGCCCCCATGCCGAGCTTCTTCATCTCGCGCTCGGTGAGGATCTCGACCTTGACGCCCAGCTTCTCGAGCTCCTTGGCGTGCGCCGCGAATTCGACCGGACCCAGCACGTTGGCCGGCTCGTTGACGAGATCGCGGGCGAGCAGCACGCCTTCGCCCACCGCCGCGAGCGATGCGTGAGCCTTCTTCGCACCGTTCGGGTCCGCGCACTGGATGGTGACCTTGGCCGGCTTCTTCGGCATCTTGCCGTTGCCGTTCTCGTCCTTCTTGGTCTTGTACTTGTCGAACCTGTGGGCCCGCAGCAGCATGCCGAGACCGATGGACGCAGCCTCCTGTGCCCCGGCCTCGATGCCCTCCACCTCGGCGATGACGGTCACTTCCGTCGCATTCTTGACCGCGGCCTGGGCAGCGCCGCCGATCCTCACCCAGGCGTACTCGTCCAGCTCCTGAACCTTGCCAACGCCGATGGCGACGATGCGGTCGAACGGGGTTCCCTGCGGCAGGAACGCCTCGACCGTGCTGGCAAACTTGCCCTTGAACTCCGCGGCGGCGAAGACCTTGGGCAGGATGCCCTCCGGATCACAAGCGGCAGCGGCTTCCGAGAGCTTGCCGCCCTCCGGCACCAGGATGATGACGCTTCCTTTCTTTGGGGCTGCGTATCTGGCAAAAGCCAGCATCGGTTTTTCAGACATGGACTTTCCTATGCGATAACAACTGACTGAAGCGACCGTTCAGAGGGATGGAACGAATTGACATGGAGCAACGAAGAAATGCAAGGCCGTCCCGTTGGGTAAGCCTCCGCAGGCAGCTTGTAAGTACACCGTTAACCCTGTTTCTTACCAATTCGTTATTCCTGTCGCCTGCAAAATGGAACTGATAATCTGGATGGGTGGCTTTTCAGACAAGGACTGGGTGTTGTACGTCACCGGAGCCTAATTGCTGCGTCGGTCTTGGAGTGGCCACGAACACCGGGAAAAAGAAAGCGCCATGAAGGTCCTCGAATTTTACATTCTCCGGCGCACGGTGACGATCTTCTTTGCGGCGCTTGTCTGGGTTCTGGTGATTGCCTGGACGACTCAGGTTCTGAACCGCATCGACTTTGTCTCCGGAGGCGGCCAGTCGGCTGCGGCCTTCTTCAAGATCGCCGCCCTTCTGCTTGTGCCGATCATTCCGATCGTGATCCCCTTCGCGATCGGCATCGCCGTGTCCCAGACGCTGGCCACGATGAACCAGGATTCGGAGCTGGTTGTCATCAGCGCCGCCGGCGCGCCGCGCACGACAGTGGTCCGGCCGATGCTGATCCTGGCCATCCTGGCCGCCCTCGCCTCCTTCGCCATCAGCAATACGCTGGAGCCCTATGCCCGGCAGGCGCTGCGTTCGTCGCTGGCCAACGTGAACGCCGACATCATCACCTCGGTCGCCCAGGAAGGCGTGTTCTACAAGATTTCCGACGATCTCTTCGTACAGATATCCAAGCGCCTTCCGCAGGGGCAGCTGGCCGGCATCTTCGTGGCCGACACGCGCGACAAGGAAGCGAAATACATTTACCACGCCCTGCGCGGCGCGACGGTCGAGCGCGCCGAGGGTCCCGTTCTGGTGCTTGAGGAAGGCATCCTGCAGCGCCAGACCGCCAAGGGCGAGGTCTCGACGGTCCAGTTCGATTCCTACACGCTGGACCTGTCGCAATTCACCGAGCAGGTGCAGAACGTCCCGACGCTGCATCCGAAAGACCATTACCTGCCCTATCTGCTCAATCCGGACCCGCGCGACCGCTTCATGCGCAACAACCCGCAGCTCTTCCGCGCGGAGCTTCACATGCGCCTTTCCGAGTGGCTCTATCCGATCGTTTTCGCCCTGATCGGTCTGGCCGTGGCGGGTGATGCCCGCTCCTTCCGCGAGGCGCGCCTGCACCCGATGGTGACCGCGCTCGGCATCGGCCTGCTGGTACGCTGGGCCGGTTTTTATTCGGGCGGCGCGGCGGAGACGAACCCGCTCTTCTCGTTCATGCTCTACGCGATCCCGATTGGCATGAGCATTGTCTGTATCTGGTTCATCGCGACCAGCAGGCCAATGGAACTGCCCACGGCCTGGACGGAAAGGCTTGCCACCAGATGGCAGAAGGACCGCGACCGGATGGAGCGCTTTGCCGGGCGCCTGTCCCGCCTGTTCGGGCTTGAAAGGAACCGGGCATGATCGGTCGCACGCTGGGCCTCTATTTCCTGCGCCGCTACGCCGCGATTGCCGCGTGGAACTTCATCGGCATCGCCGCCCTGGTCTTCATCGTCACCTTCACCGAGGTGTCGAGCCGCTCCAGCGGCTTCGAAAACTACAGCGTCACCTGGGCGCTGGCGGTGGCGGCCCTGCAGCTGCCGATCCTGATGCAGCAGGCAGTGCCCTTCATCGGCCTGATTGCCGCGATGGCCACCCTCATCAGCCTGAACCGCAAGTACGAGCTGGTAATCGCCCGCGCCGCCGGCATCTCGGCCTGGCAGTTCCTGACACCGATCGCCTTCGGCTCATTCCTGTTCGGCCTGCTGGCCGTGCTGGTCCTCAATCCCGTCGCGGCAATGGGCTTCGCCCGCTCCGAGATGCTGCAGGCCGAGGTGCGCGGTGCGAAGACCCTGGCCAACTCCGAATCAACCCGCTGGCTCAAGCAGCGGATGGAGGACGGTGAGGCGCTGATCGGCGCCGATGCGACCGCCAACGGCGGCACGACGCTCATCCGTCCCGTGTTCCTGATGGTCGGTTCGGATGGCCGCATCACCGAGCGGCTCGACGCCAATACGGCAAATTTGCGCGATGGTTACTGGGAGCTTACCGGAGTTGTGCGCAATCCTATCGACGCGCCGGCCGAGCGGATTGCATCCCTGGAAATCCCGACCAGTCTTCGTCCGCGATACGTGAGTCAGGAGCTTCTCGACCCGCAAGCCCTTTCAATTTTTGAACTTCCGTTCCGTCTGAAGGAAGCCGAGTCCCTGGGCATGCGGGTGAGCAACTTCGCCACCCAGTTCCATTCGCTGGTTGCTTTGCCGGCTTTGCTTGTCGCGATGACGCTGATCGCGGCGACCGTATCCATGCGTTTTACACGCCTCGGTCAATCGGGCACGATGATTCTGGGTGGCATCCTCGCCGGCTTTCTGCTTTATGTCATATCGGTTCTGATGAAGGCGTTCGGTGGAGCGGGGGTAGTGCCTCCTCTGGTCGCTGCCTGGACCCCTGTGCTAATCGCAACGTTTTACGGAATCACATTCTTGCTGTTCAAGGAGGATGGCTAGTTTGGGGGCGCTACCCGTTAAGAAGAGCTCGTTCATGGGCCTGCTGAAGCGCGGACTGCGTATGAAGGCCGGCGTGGCGCTGATAGCGCTCGCCGCGTCGCTGTCTGCTGCCGGTGCCCAGGTGGAAGAGCTCGTCGGCGAAGTTCCTTCCGGACAGCAGATGGTGCTTGTCGGCGACACCCTCATCTACGACTTCGACAATGCCACGGTAACGGCGGTCGGCGGCGTTCAGATCGAATATGGCGGCATCCGCGTGGTCGCCCAGCGCGTCTCGTACAATCAGAAGACGTCGCGCGTGGTTGCCAGCGGCGGTGTGGAGATCCAGGACCGCGACGGCAACAAGTACTACGCCGAAGAAATCGACATCACGGAGGATTTCAGCGACGGCTTCGTTCGCGCCCTGCGCGTCGAGACGACCGAGCGCACCTACATGGCTGCCGAGAGCGCCGAGCGCAGTGACGGCAACCTGACTACCTTCATGAAGGGTGTCTACACCGCCTGCGAACCCTGCGAGGAGAATCCGGAGCGTCCGCCCCTCTGGCAGATCAAGGCCCAGCGGGTGATCTGGGACGGCAAGGCGAAGACGATCCGCTTCGAGCGTTCCCGCTTCGAATTCCTGGGCATCCCGCTGGCCTACCTGCCCTATCTCGAGGTCGCCGACCCGACGGTGAAGCGCAAGTCGGGCTTCCTGATGCCTGGCATCGTGGGCGGTTCGGAACTCGGCGTCGGTGTGAAGGTGCCCTACTACTTCGCGCTGTCGCCCACTTACGACCTCACCCTCTCGGTTACGGGCTACACGAAGCAAGGCTTCATGGCAGAGGCGGAATGGCGCCAGCAGTTCGACAATGGCGCCTACACGCTGAAGCTCGCCGGCATCCACCAGAACCGGCCGGACGAGTGGCCGTCGCATTACATCGACTCCACCGTCGAGAACCGGGGCATGATCGGCTCCAAGGGCGACTTCGAGATCAACCGGCGTTGGAAGTTCGGCTGGGATGTTCTGGTCCAGAGCGACAAGAACTTCGCCAATACCTATCGCATCGAAGGCTTCGCCGACGCGGTTCACACCTCGACGGTTTATCTCACCGGTCTCAACGACCGCAATTACTTCGACCTGCGCGCCTACAAGTTCGACGTGCAGGAATACCGGCTCGACACCAACCCGAACGCCCGCAATCGCAAGCAGCCGGTTGTCCTGCCGCTTCTCGACTATTCCTACACGCTGGACCGTTCGGTCATGGGCGGCGAGCTGAGCTTCGACGTGAACGCCCAGAACCTCCACCGCACGGAGGGCATGTACGGCGTCAAGCTCGCCGGTCTTGAAGGCAGCGACGGCCGCTTCACCGCTGAAACCGAGTGGAAGCGTTCCTTCGTTACTGGTGGCGGCCTTGTCCTCACGCCCCTCCTGCATGCCCGCGGCGACTCGATCTACACGGACCTTTCCGCCGACGCGATTTCCCGCATCGAGACATTTGCCGGCGACGCTGCGGACATCCGTACCCATTACTTCCGGGCCATGGTCACCGCCGGCCTCGAGGCCCGCTGGCCGATCCTCTTCTCATCCTCCAGCTCGACGCACATTCTCGAGCCGATCGGCCAGATCTTCGTGCGTCCGGACGAACCCTATGCCGGCCGTCTTGGCATTCCGAACGAGGACGCCCAGTCGCTCGTGTTCGATGCCAGCACGCTGTTCGAGCGCGACAAGTTCTCCGGCTACGACCGTATCGAGGGCGGCACGCGCGCCAATCTGGGCATCCGCTATTCCGGCAACTTCGGCAACGGTTGGAGCGCGCAGGGCATTTTCGGCCAGTCGTTCCATCTGGCCGGCAAGAACTCTTTCGCCGAGCCTGATCTCGTCAACGTCGGCGCCTATTCGGGTCTCGAAACCGATCGCTCCGACTATGTGGCGATGCTGGGCGTGACGACGCCATACGGCATTTCCGCCTCGGCCTCTGCACGCCTCGACGAAGAGACCTTCGAGCTGCAGCGTCAGGAGCTGAAGGTGGGCGCCACCGTATCCAAGCTGTCCGCCTCCGCCAGCTACGCCTTCATTTCGGCCCAGCCAGGCTACGGCTTCAATACGGACCGCCAGGAGGTTTCCGGCAACGCCAGCCTGCGCTTCAACGAGAACTGGCGCGTGTTTGCCTCCGGAACCTACAACATTCAGGAGAACAAGCTGGTCCGCAATGCGCTCGGCTTCGGCTACAGCGACGAATGCTTCATATACACGATGACGTTCTCGCAGACCCGGGATAACGGCCAGACGGAGAATCGCTTCGGCTTCAACATTTCCTTGCGCACGCTGGGAGAAATTGGCAGCAGCACTTTCTCTCAGTAAGGGATATTTTCGCCACGGTTTCGTGTATTCTGAGCGCCTACCCTGGGCGAAGGGCGCGTAGGTTGAGGATGGTATGAGAAGTCTGAACTTGCATGGAACTCTGAAGGCGATCCTGTGCAGCGGGGCCATTCTGGCAGCCGCGGCCGTGACGACGGCTCCGGTGTTGTTGCCAGCGCCTGCCTACGCGCAGGCTTCGTCCGTGCGCTTCATCGTGAACGACGTTGCCATCACCAGCACGGATATCGACCGCCGTGTCGCGTTGCTCAGGCTGATGGGCCGCAGCGGCAACCTGCGCGACATCGCCAGCAAGGAAATGATCGACCAGGTTCTGCGCCAGCAGGAGATGGCTCGCCTGCGCGTGACGCCGCCCGACGAGCAGGTCAACCAGGCCTACGAAAATTTCGCGCGCTCGAACAAGCTCACCACCGCCCAGATGGACCAGATCCTCAACGAGGCCGGCGTGGGGCGCGACCACTTCAAGAGTTTCATCAGGACCCAGATCGGCTGGGGCAGGGTTTTGCAGGCCCGCAACCAGTCGTCCGGTAGCCTGAGCGAACAGGAGGTCGTGGCCAGGATCCTGCAACAGGGCGGCAAGAAGCCGTCGACCACCGAATACACCTTGCAGCAGTTCATCTTCGTGGTGCCCGCCGCGGAGCGTGGCCGGATCATGGGCCAGCGCAAGTCCCAGGCCCAGGCCATGCGCAACCGCGTCAGGGGCTGCGAAAACTCGCACGAGCTCGCCCGCTCCCAGCTCGACGTTACCGTCCGCGATCTCGGCCGCTTCCTCGCTCCGCAGCTTCCGCCTGACTGGAAGGATCAGATCGAGAAAACCAAGGCTGGCAGCGCGACGGCGATCAAGGAGACCGAGCGGGGAGTCGAGTTCATCGTCGTCTGCAGCACGCGCCAGGTCTCGGATGACTACGTCGCCCGCCTGGTGTTCCAGAGCCAGCAGCAGAACGACAAGTCCGCCGAGAAGCTTTCCGAAGAGGTCATGGCGGAGCTGCGCAAGAGGGCGCGCATTGTCCGGCGTTGATCGGAATTCCGGCAACAGATGACGAGCAACCAGAACCGACTTCCGCTCGCCATTTCCATTGGCGAGCCTGCTGGCATAGGTCCGGAAATCATTCTGGCCGCCTGGAAGCGGCGCGCCGAAGCGGAGCTGCCGCCCTTCTATGTTCTGGGCGATATAGCGCTGCTGCGCTCCCGCGCAAACGCGCTGCAGATGGACGTGCCGATCCTGGACACGGAGCCTGAAGACGCCGCGAGGCTTTTCGACACCGCCCTGCCCGTCTATCCGCTTGGCAACAAGCTGGACGACCGACCCGGTACGCCGGCGCTCATGAACGCGGCTGGAGTCATCGAGGCGATCGAGCGCGGCGTGGATCACATCTTCGCCGGACGTGCCGCCGGGCTCGTCACCTGCCCCATCGCGAAGAAGCCGCTCTACGACGCCGGATTCCAGTATCCCGGACACACCGAGTTCCTGGGGCACCTTGCCCAATTGCGCACGGGCCGCGCGGCAACCCCCGTGATGATGCTGGCTGGCCCCGAGCTGCGCGCCGTCCCGGTCACCGTCCACCTGTCGTTGAAGGACGCGATCGCTTCCCTCACGCCGGAGCTGATCGTTTCGACCGCGCGCATCGTCGATGCCGACCTGAGGAAGCGCTTTGCCATTGCCCCCCGCCTGGCAATTTCGGGTCTCAATCCGCACGCCGGTGAGGATGGCTCCATGGGCCGCGAGGAGATCGACGTCATCATTCCGGCCATCGAGGCCCTGCGCGCGGAAGGCATCCACGTGCACGGGCCGCTTCCGGCCGACACGATGTTCCACGCCCGCGCCCGCGCCACCTATGACGCGGCGCTGTGCATGTACCACGACCAGGCGCTGATCCCGGCGAAGACGCTGGCGTTTGACAGCACGGTCAATGTGACACTTGGCCTGCCGTTCGTCCGCACCTCGCCGGACCACGGCACGGCCTTCGACATTGCCGGCAAGGGCATCGCCCGGCCGGACAGCCTGATTGCCGCCATTCGCCTTGCGCGCGAACTCGCCGACAATTCGGCGGCCATTGTCCTGTGAGCGTCCGATGAGTTTCGACGGCCTTCCCCCGCTGCGCGAGGTGATCCGCGCCCACGGTCTCTTCGCCAAGAAGGCGCTGGGCCAGAACTTCCTGTTCGACCTCAACCTTACGGCCAAGATCGCGCGCAGCGCCGGTGGCCTGGAGGGTGTCACCGTCATCGAGGTGGGCCCGGGCCCAGGGGGGCTGACGCGCGCCCTGCTTTCCGAAGGCGCAAGCAAGGTCATCGCCATCGAGCGCGACGAACGCTGCCTTTCCGCTCTCGCGGAGATCTCGGAGCGCTATCCCGGCCGTCTGGAAGTCATCCCGGGTGATGCGCTGAAAACCGATTTCGCAGCGCTCGTGGCGGGCGTCTCACCGGTCAAGATCGTGGCCAACCTGCCCTATAACGTCGGCACCGAGCTGCTCGTCCGCTGGCTCACCGTCGAGCCCTGGCCGCCCTTCTACGAGTCCCTGACGTTGATGTTCCAGCGCGAGGTGGCCGAGCGCATCGTTGCCCAGCCCGGCGACAGCAGCTATGGGCGCCTGGGCGTTCTCGCCGGCTGGCGGACCGAGGCGCGCATCGTCTTCGACGTGCCGCCGCAGGCCTTCACGCCGCCGCCGAAGGTCACGTCCTCAGTGGTCCACATCGTCCCGCGCACCAATCCTCTGCCCGTCGATGGAGCCAGGCTCGCCCGCGTGACCGAAGCTGCCTTCGGCCAGCGCCGCAAGATGCTGCGCCAGAGCCTGAAGAGCCTCGGCGGCGAAGCCCTGCTCGAAAAGGCCGGCATCGACCCCACCCGCCGCGCCGAAACTCTGAGCATCGAGGAATTCGTGCGCCTGGCGCAATGCATTTGAGCGCAGCGCCCGTAAGGCTCTCGAAATCGCTGACGGCGGATCTTCCGCATACCGAGAAACCAAGAAGCCCGACCATCCGCAGGGATGACCAGGCTTCCTTGTTCCGTGGGACAATGTGGGAAGTTGCTTGCGCAACCGCGACCCACAAAGCCATCGCCACCTCAATTATTGCGCAACGGAGCTGAATTTCAATCTACACTTGCCGCCGCATCGATCGTCGCCAACGGTCGGCCAACACTGTGCATCAAACCGGCTCCTCCGTGAGCAGCCCGTTCACGAATCCCTCCAGCCCCGGACGGCGGGTGCTCTTCAGACGTTCGGCCAGGATGATGCTGCGGACCGACTCGTAGGCCCGGTTCAGGTCGTCGTTGACGATCACGTAGTCGTAGTTGCGCCACTGTTCGATCTCGGCGCGGGCGTTGGCGAGACGCATGGCGATCACGTCCTCCGGGTCCTCGGCCCGGCGCTTGAGCCGCGAAAGAAGCTCCTTCATGGACGGCGGCAGCACGAAGATGGAGACAATGTCCTCCGGCATCTTCTGGCGCAGCTGCTCGGCGCCCTGCCAGTCGATGTCGAACAGCATGTCCTTGCCGGCGGAAAGCGCCTTTTCCACCGGCTCGCGCGGCGTGCCGTAGAAGTTGCCGTGCACCTGCGCCCACTCCAGCAGCTCGCCATTGTCGCGGCGTATCTCGAATTCCTTCTGGCTGATGAAATGGTAATGCACGCCCTCGATCTCGCTCGGCCGCCGCTGCCGCGTCGTGACGCTGACCGACAGCTCGAAGCCTGGCACCGTGTCCAGGATGTTGCGGGCGATCGTGGACTTTCCCGCCCCCGAGGGAGAGGACAGCACCAGCATCAGGCCACGCCGGCGGATCGTGTCGGAGGGAAGCACTTCCATGTATTACTCCAGATTCTGTATCTGCTCGCGGAACTGGTCGACAACGACCTTGAGTTCCAGGCCGATGCCGGTGATCGACGCGGCGTTGGACTTGGAGCAGAGCGTATTGGCTTCGCGGTTGAATTCCTGGGCCAGGAAATCGAGCTTGCGGCCCACCGGGCCGTTGCCGTTAAGCAGCGCCCTCGCGCTGCCGACATGGGTCAGCAGCCGGTCGAGTTCCTCCCGGATGTCGGCCCTGGTGGCGAGCAGCGCGACCTCCTGGTAGAGCCGCGTCTCGTCCAGCGTGGAAACGTCCAGCAGCGGCTGCAACTGTGCCTCGAGCCGCGCGCGGATGTTCGCCGGGTCCCGTGCCGGATCGCTTTCCGCCTTCAGCGTGAGCTTCTCGATCGTGTCGACATGGCCGAGCAGAACGTCGCGCAGCGCGGCCCCTTCATTCTGCCGTGCGCTGACAAGCGCGGCCGTCGCCTCCTCCAGAACCGACAGGACCAGGCTGTCGAACCGCTGGCGCGCCTCTTCGTCCTCCTCGTGGTCAGGGACTTCGAGCACGCCGCGCAGGTTGAGCAACCCGTCCGCCGTAGCGGGCGCGGCGCCGTGGTTCTCGTGCAGGTCACGCGCCACGGCGGCGAGCTCCATCAGCAGCTGGCGGTCGATGACCGGGCGCCGCGCGGCGCTGTTGCGCTCGATCGTCAGCGTGGCCTGGATATTTCCCCGCGCGAACGGCTTGAGGAGGATGGTCCTGACCGGCTGTTCGAGCCGTTCATAGCCCTGGGGCAACTTCAGGCGGACTTCCAGTCCCCGGCCATTGACCGAGCGCAGTTCCCAGACCACGGAGGCCATGTCGTTTTCGCCATGTGCACGGGCAAACCCCGTCATGCTTTGCAGATTCATGCCTTGCCTCTGCATCCTGGTCTCGCTCGGCGGACATCGGGACATTCCCTGCTGCTAAGCGCAGGGAACGGGACGCTCGCCCGGCAGGTCAGCCCCGAGCAATCCCCTTGCCCGTTGCTCGATCCAGCCTAGTTCTCTTTGGGCTCGCTGCCTGCATCATCTCCGGCCTCGCTCTCCTTCGCCGCGGCCTCCGCCGCCGCCTCGGCTGCCTTGGCGCGTTCGCGCTCGATGCGGCGCCAGCGGGCGACGTTCTCGTTATGCTCTTCCAGCGTCTTCGCGAAGGCATGGCCGCCGTCGATCCCGTTGGCGACAAAATACAGATCATCCGTCCGCGACGGATTCGCCACCGCCTCGAGCGCCGCCCTGCCGGGATTGGCGATCGGCGTCGGCGGCAGTCCCTTGATGACATAGGTGTTGTACGGCGTCGGCTTCTCGAGGTCGCTCTTGTAGATCGGCCTGTCGGCCGGCTTGCCGTCACCGCCGAACAATCCGTAGATCACCGTCGGGTCGGACTGCAGCCGCATGCCCTTCCTGAGCCGGTTGATAAACACCGCGGCCACGCGGGGGCGCTCGTCGGCCTTGCCCGTCTCCTTCTCAACGATGGAGGCGAGCGTGACGAACTCGTCGATGGTCTTGATCGGCAGATCCTCGGCGCGCCGCTCCCAGATGGACTGCACCAGCGCCTTCTGGTCCGCCATCAGCTTCGCCACCACCTCCTTGCGGGACAGCCCGCGCGTGAAGCGGATCGTATCGGCGGCAAGAGAGCCTTCCGGCGGAAGTTCCTCGGGCAGCTCGCCCGACAGTTCCTCCGTCTTGGCGATGCGGTCGAACACCTGCTTGACCGTCAGGCCCTCAGGGATCGTCAGGGAATACAGGACCGACTTGCCGCTCTGCAGCAGCTCCATGACGTCCTTCATGGATGCGCCCGGCTTGATCTCGTATTCGCCTGCCTTCAGGCTGCTGTCGGCCTTGTTGATGCGCAGCCCCACCAGGAAGACGCGGGAGTCGCGGATGATGCCTTCCCGCTGAAGCAGGTCGGCGATCTCGCGCGTGCCGGTATTGGGCTTGATGAGAACGGTTTCGGTCGTCGTCGTCGGGCCGGGGCGGACGAACTCGCGATAGCCGAGATAGAACACGCCGCCGGCGATGAGCACCGTGAAAACAACGAGTGAAAGCAGGAAGTTAAGGAACGTGACAACCTGATTCCGCGACTGCCGCGAACGGCGCGGCGGCGGTGGTGTACCCTCCTTGGGACGAAGGCGGCCCCGCGACGTGTCGATTGCTACGGGGCGCGCCGAAAACTCGTTCTGTTCTCCCTGCATCCTGCTCGCTAGTCTCCTGTGGCCGCATCAGACTCAAGTGTCGGATGCTGCACAATAGCGACATTTTTCCGGCTTCAAAGCCCGAACGGATAGAATACTCAGGCTTCGTAGCGACGGAAGAGCAGCGACGCGTTCGTGCCGCCGAAACCGAAGGAATTCGACAGCGCAACGTCGATCTTGCGCTTGCGCGGCTTGTGGGGAACCAGGTCGATCGGCGTCTCGACCTCGGGATTGTCGAGGTTGATGGTGGCCGGAGCGATCTGGTCGCGAATCGCCAGGATCGAGAAGATGGCCTCCGCCGCGCCTGCGGCACCAAGCAGGTGCCCGATGGACGACTTGGTCGAAGACATGGACGCCTTCTCCGCGGCCCCGCCGAGGAGCCGTTCGACGGCCCTGAGCTCGATCGTGTCGGCCATGGTCGAGGTGCCATGGGCATTGATGTAGTCGATGTCCGCCGGGCTGATGCCCGCGCGCCTGACCGCCGCGGTCATGCAGCGGAACGCGCCGTCGCCGTCCTCGGACGGCGCGGTGATGTGGTAGGCATCACCGGACAGACCGTAGCCGATGACCTCGGCATAGATCTTTGCGCCGCGGGCTTTTGCGTGCTCGAGCTCCTCGAGCACCACGACACCCGCGCCCTCGCCCATCAGGAAGCCGTCGCGGTCCACGTCATAGGGACGGGACGCCTTCTCGGGCGTGTCGTTGAATTTCGTGGTCAGCGCCTTGCATGCCGAGAAGCCTGCGATGGACAGGCGTACCACTGGCGCTTCAGCACCGCCGGCAAGCATCACATCGGCATCGCCGAACGCGATCAGGCGTGCAGCGTCGCCGATGGCATGGGCACCGGTGGAACAGGCGGTGACGACCGCGTGGTTCGGTCCCTTGAGCCCGTGCCGGATCGAGACCTGCCCGGACACCAGGTTGATGATATTGCCGGGAATGAAGAACGGGCTGATGCGGCGCGGGCCCTTCTCCTGAAGGGTAAGCGCGCCTTCGGCAATGCCTTGGATGCCTCCGATGCCCGAGCCGATCATCACGCCGGTGGCGCAACGATCCGCCTCGGTCTTCGGTTCCCATCCGGAATCAGCCAGGGCCAGATCCGCCGCAGCTATTCCATAGATGATGAAATCCGACACCTTCCGTTGTTCACGCGGATCAAGGAAGGCATCGGGATCGAACGCGCCCTCGCCCTCACGGGGAATCAGACTTGCAATCTTGCAAGGCAGATCTTCGACATCGAAATGTTCGATACGACGAGCACCTGATTTCCCTTCAAGCAGCCGTTTCCAGCTCAGCTCGGCCCCGAGGCCGAGGGGAGAAAGAAGGCCCAAGCCTGTGACGACGACGCGCCTCATCTCTGGATTGTCTCGTTTGCTATATTGTTCGGGCGACTGCTCAGGCCTTGTTGACAGCCTTCTCGATGAAGTCGACAGCGTCCTTGATCGTGAGAATCTTCTCGGCGTGCTCGTCGGAAATCTCGACGCCGAACTCTTCCTCGAACGCCATCACCAGCTCGACGGTATCCAGGCTGTCTGCGCCAAGATCGTCAATGAAGTTCGCATTGTCGACCACCTTCGCCTCGTCGACGCCGAGATGCTCGGAGACGATTTTCTTGACGCGCTCTGCAATATCGCTCATGTGAGAACCCTCAACTTAAGGAATTTCCTGTTTCGTTAGCCGCAGGCTTGCAGCTAATCAAGCTTGAAAGAAAGCCGGCCCGCGGCAAACAAGTCGGCACCGGCCATTCCCTACACTGGGCTATTTTGTGCCCGTTTGCGCCAGGGCAATACCACGGCGCAATCTTATAGCCAAGACACATAAAGCGTCCTGACAATGTCCACAGCCACCCATGCACCACGCGGGCAAGCATCGGCGGCCGCGAATTAAACCATCAACATTCCGCCGTTCACGTGAATGGTCTGCCCGGTCACGTAACCGGCTTCGTCAGACGCCAGATACAGGACTGCGGCCGCGATGTCAGCCCCCGATCCCATCCGGCGCATCGGAATGCTTGCCATGATGGCCTCGCGTTGCTTGTCGTTGAGCTTGTCGGTCATCGCGGTTTCGATGAAGCCCGGCGCCACGCAGTTCACCGTGACGTTGCGGGTGGCGATTTCCTGCGCCAGCGACTTGGTGAAGCCGATCAGGCCCGCCTTGGACGCGCAGTAATTGGCCTGACCCGGGTTGCCTGCGACGCCGACGACGGACGAGATGTTGATGATCCGGCCGAAGCGGCGGCGCATCATCGCATGCGTCAGCTCGCGCGTCAGGCGGAAAGCGGAGGTGAGATTGACCTCCAGCACCTTGTCCCAGTCCTCATCGCTCATGCGCACGAACAGGCCGTCGCGCGTAATGCCCGCGTTGTTGACGAGAATGTCCACGCCTTCGAGCTCTTCCTCGGCTTTCCTGGCGAGCTCCTTGACCTGGTCGCGGTCGGACATGTCGGCAGTGAATACCTTCACGCGCTCGCCCAGCTCACCGGCCAGTTCATCGAGCTTCTCGCGCCGGGTGCCATGCAGGCCGACGATGGCGCCCTGGGCGTGCAGCGACCGCGCAATGGCTTCTCCGATTCCTCCCGAAGCCCCCGTGACGAGCGCCTTGCGGCCCGTGAGATCAAACATGGATTGTACCTCTCGTGCAGTATGTGGAAACACATCGGCCGGGCACATCCTGTTCCGTTTCCGCAGTGTCTGCCGTTTCTGTTAGCACAAACACGCGCGGAAAGGAAAATCCTGGCCGGCAACCAACCTGTTAAAGAAGCGCCTTCAGCACCGCCTCGATGTCCGCCGGGCCGTTGACGGCAACGGCGGAAATATCGCGGTTGATGCGCTTCGCGAGCCCCGTCAGGACCTTTCCGGAACCGATCTCGTAGAGGGTCGTGACGCCGTTTGCGCCGAACCACTCGACGGTTTCGCGCCAGCGCACGCGCCCGGTCACCTGCTCGACCAGTTTTTCGGCGATCGTCTCGGGATCGGTGAGCGGACTCACCGTCACGTTGGCGACGACCGGCACGGCCGGAGCGCTCTTGGCGACGGTGGCCAGCGCTTCCTTCATGCGCTCGGCGGCGGGCGCCATCAGCGCGGAATGGAAGGGAGCGGAGACCGGAAGCATGATGGCGCGCTTGGCGCCCTTCTCGCTGGCAAGCTTCGCGGCCTCTTCCACAGCCTCCTTGGCGCCGGAAATCACGAGCTGCCCGCCACCGTTGTCATTGGCGATCTGGCAGACACCGGAACCCGACGCGGCCTGGCAGACCGCTTCCACGTCCGCCGTTTCCAGGCCGATGATGGCGCACATTGCACCCTCTCCTACCGGGACCGCCGCCTGCATCGCGTCGCCGCGGATGCGCAGCAGGCGCGCCGTGTCGCTGAGGCTGAAGGTGCCGGCCGCGCACAGCGCGGAGTACTCGCCCAGCGAATGACCGGCCACGTAGGAGACCTTGTCGGCAAGCTTCAGGCCACCCTTCTCCAGGACGCGCATGACGGCGATGGAGACGGCCATCAGTGCCGGCTGGGCGTTGGCCGTGAGCGTCAGTACGTCTTCCGGACCGTCCCACATGATTCCCGACAGCTTCTGCCCCAGCGCCTCGTCAACCTCCTCGAAGACCGCGCGGGCTTCGGGAAACGCTTCAGCGAGCTCGCGGCCCATGCCGACGGCCTGGCTGCCCTGCCCGGGAAACGTGAAAGCAATAGTCATGCAGCGCTCCATGATCCTTGGAGATGAGGTGCAAATTTCGCGTGGTGGTGGCGCAATGCTCGCCTCCCGTCAAGCCTCTTGCGTCCCGGGGCCGCCCGAAAGGGCCAGATTTCCAAGAGAAACGGCCCATTTCGCGAGCTGATTTTTCAATGCGGATATCGAGTCAGCATGTGGCAGCAGCGAAGGATGCCTGGCGATCCCGCATGGATTCGGCGCGGCGAATGTCTATATATGGTCCGCACCCGCCGGCACGGCAGCCGCCGGCCACGATCCCTCCAGAAGCGTCCGCCGGTTCCATGCAGAATGCCATCTCCGTCCAGCAGCTGACCAAGACCTATGACACGGGCCTGACGGCGCTCCACGGCATCGACCTCGATATCCGCGAGGGCGAGATACTGGCGCTGTTGGGGCCCAACGGCGCCGGCAAGACGACGCTGATTTCCATCGTCTGCGGCCTCGTGAACCCGACGGGCGGCCGCGTGGAGGTCTACGGCCACGACATCCGGACCGAATACCGCACGACACGCGCCCTCATCGGCCTGGTCCCGCAGGAGCTTCACGTGGAGACCTTCGAGACAGTCTGGAATACGGTCTCCTTTTCCCGCGGCCTGTTCGGCAAGAATCCGGACCCGGCGCTGATCGAATCGATCCTGAAGGATCTCTCCCTGTGGGACAAGCGGGATAGCAAGATCATGTCTCTCTCGGGCGGCATGAAGCGGCGGGTCATGATCGCCAAGGCGCTCTCGCACGAGCCGCGGATCCTGTTCCTCGACGAGCCGACGGCCGGGGTGGACGTGGAACTGCGTCGGGACATGTGGCATCTCATCCGCCGCCTGAAGGAATCGGGCGTAACCATCATCCTCACCACCCACTACATCGAGGAGGCGGAGGAGATTGCCGACCGCGTCGGCGTCATCAACAAGGGCCGGCTGATCGTGATCGAGGAGAAGCGCGAGCTGATGCGAAAGCTCGGCAGGAAACGGCTTTCCATTGAGCTCACCGACCCCCTCGCGGCGATCCCGGACAGCCTGTCTGCCTACGACCTCGAGCTTGCCGATGACGGCCGCCTGCTGGTCTACACCTATCACACCCAGGCCCCCGTTCGGGCATCGGGTCGCTTCTCGCCGACATCCACCGCACTGGCCTGGCCATTCGCGACCTGAGTACGAGCCAGAGTTCCCTGGAAGACATTTTCGTCAGCCTTGTGGAGGCATCCCGATGAACCTTCAGGCAATCAAGGCGATCTACCGGTACGAGATGGCCCGAATGCGCCGGACCGTCCTGCAGAGCATCGTCTCGCCGGTGCTTTCCACCTCGCTTTATTTCGTGGTGTTCGGATCCGCCATCGGCGGCCGCATCGAGACGGTGGAAGGTGTCCACTATGGCTCCTTCATCGTGCCCGGCCTCATCATGCTGACGCTGCTGCAGAATTCCATCGCGAATGCCTCCTTCGGCATTTATTTCCCGAAGTTCGTCGGCACCATCTACGAGGTTCTGTCCGCGCCCGTCTCCTTCGTCGAGATCGTGATCGGCTACGCCGGGGCAGCTGCCACCAAGTCGATCATCCTGGCCTTGATCATCCTGGCCACCGCCCATCTCTTCGTGCCGCTGCGCGTGGAGCATCCGCTTCTGATGCTTCTTTTCCTCGTGCTGACGGCGGTAACCTTCAGCCTGTTCGGATTCATCATCGGCATCTGGGCTGACAATTTCGAGAAGCTGCAACTGATCCCGATGCTGATCGTGACCCCGCTGGTCTTCCTGGGCGGTTCCTTCTATTCCATCGACATGCTGCCAGAGTTCTGGCGCACGGTGACCTTGTTCAACCCGGTCCTCTACCTGGTGAGCGGCTTCCGCTGGAGCTTCTTCGGCACTTCCGACGTGAGCGTCCACGTGAGCCTGGTCATGATCGCCGTCTTCCTGTCCGCCTGCATGGCGATCATCTGGTGGATGTTCCGCACCGGCTACCGCCTGCGCACATGATACCGGGCAGCATGGGGAAAGGCGCCGAAAGCGGCATTTTTCTGCCACCTGGAGGCTGGTTTCGCCTTGCATCTGGGGCAAAACCATGTATAAGCCGCCCATCTGCCGGTCCCGGCTGGGGGCTGAACGGAGGGGCCTTGCGCCTGTGCAAGCCATGAGGCGAGATCGCCTCTGCCTCCCGTGTCTCCGCTCTCGACCGTCTCGATACGCCTTTCTTCCCGGGTCGCTCCGGCAAGATGGGTCGTTGAGGCTCTGCGCCGGGTACAGGCAGGAATGCAACTGAAGAAAGGCAAGACATGGCTCTTTACGAACACGTGTTTCTTGCTCGGCAGGACCTCTCCCCGCAGCAGGTCGAGACGCTCATTGAGCAGTACAAGGGCGTCATCGAGGCTAACGGCGGCAAGGTTGGCCGTGTCGAGAACTGGGGACTGAAGTCCCTCGCCTACCGCATCAACAAGAACCGCAAGGCTTACTTTGCCCTGATGGACATTGATGCTCCGTCCGCTGCCGTGAAGGAGATGGAGCGTCAGATGGGCCTGTCGGAGGACATCCTCCGCTTCATGACCGTGCGCGTCGAGCAGCACGAGGAAGGCCCGTCGGCCATGATGCAGCGCCGCGACGATCGCGGTGAGCGTGGCGATCGTGGTGACCGTGGCGCCCGTGGTGGCCGCCGCGACCGTGACGACCGTCGTTCGCGTGACGAAGATCAGGGAGCTGAATAATGGTCGACATCAACCAGATTCCTACCCGCCGCCCGTTCCATCGCCGTCGCAAGACGTGCCCCTTCTCGGGCGCGAACGCTCCGAAGATCGATTACAAGGACGTGAAGCTCCTGCAGCGCTACATTTCCGAGCGCGGCAAGATCGTTCCGTCCCGCATCACGGCTGTCAGCCAGAAGAAGCAGCGTGAGCTGGCCCGCGCCATCAAGCGCGCCCGCTTCCTGGGTCTCCTGCCCTACGTCGTGAAGTAATCTTCCGGGGGCGCGGCCATCCCGCGCCCTCTCCTCCCCGTGACGGGCACGGGCGAGCGTCTCTCAAATCCCGGGTTGGAGCATCGCGCTCCTAACTGCCTCGGCAGGACAGCGAACTGAGTTTACCGCCTGAGCGGTCCGTTTCCTGGCTTGCCTGAACCGAATGCGGCCCTGCCGCCAGACAAAGGAAACGAAGATGGAAGTCATTCTTCTCGAACGCATCGCACGCCTCGGCCAGATGGGCGACGTCGTCAAGGTCAAGGACGGCTATGCCCGCAACTACCTGCTGCCGCAGGGCAAGGCTCTCCGTGCGAACGAAGCCAACCGCAAGAAGTTTGAAGCCCAGCGCGCCGAGCTCGAGGCCCGCAACCTGCAGCGCAAGCAGGAAGCCGAGGCCGTCGCCGAGAAGCTCAACGGCCAGAGCTTCGTGGTCATCCGCTCGGCTGCCGAGACCGGCCAGCTCTATGGTTCCGTGTCGGCCCGCGACATCGCCGAGGTCCTGGATCAGGCCGGCTTCAAGGTTGGCCGCAGCCAGATCGTGCTGAAGGCCCCGATCAAGAACATCGGCATCGCCGAGGTCGCCATTGCCCTTCACGCCGAAGTGACCGCGACCATCACGCTGAACGTCGCCCGCACGGCCGACGAGGCTGAGCGCCAGGCTCGTGGCGAGAAGCTGGACTCCGCCGAAGCGATCTACGGCGAGGACATCACCGAAGCTTCCAACCCGGAAGCCTTCTTCGAGCCGGGCGCCGCTGAGGAAGGCGAGGAAGAGTAATAGTCCAGTTATTCTGGCAAGAATAATCAGGATGAAGCCGGGCCCTACGCCCGGCTTTTTCTTGGGCCTTTTCTTGTGGACAGCGGCCCTGCAATGCGGGTCAACCGGGCACGCAAGCGGCGACATGAACGCCAACTGATCTAATGTGATCCGGTTAACTCTTTTCTTTCAAACACTAATGCCCCATACTTGACAGAGTCCCATGGTCATGGGGGTGTTGATGAATCGCATACTTGCAGGTCTTGCATCGCGCCTCATCCGTAAAGGTACCCTCATCGTAACGGATGCGGCAGGTCAGGTTCACCGTTTCGGTGACGGCACGGGCGAGCCCGTGCACATCAAGATTCATTCATCGAAGGCTGAGCTCCGCATTGCGCTGGACCCGAGCCTAGGCTTTCCCGAAGCCTACATGGACGGCGAGCTCGACTTTCTCCACGGCGACCCGCTGTCGTTTCTGGCCATTGCCTACCAGAACATGGGGCTGAAGGGAGCGCACTCCCTGCCGATGTACATCATGGACGGTTTGCGGCGGCTCGGCCGGCGGTTCCAGCAGATCAACCTGCCGGGCCGATCGCGCAGGAACGTCGCCCATCACTATGATCTCTCCGGCGAACTCTATCGCATGTTCCTGGACGAGGACATGCAGTATTCCTGCGCCTACTTCCCGCGTCCCGGCATGACGCTTGAGGAGGCGCAGCTCGCCAAGAAGCAGCACATCGCCGCGAAACTGGATCTCAAGCCCGGCCAGAAGGTGCTCGACATCGGCAGCGGCTGGGGCGGCATGGGCCTGTTCCTTGCCAAACAGTTCGACGTGGAAGTGCTGGGTGTGACCCTCTCCACCGAGCAGCTGGCTGTGGCGAACCAGCGCGCGAAGGATCAGAAGCTGTCTGACCGCGTCCGCTTCGAGCTGGCCGATTACCGTTCGCTCAGGGGCCCCTTCGATCGCATCGTCTCCGTCGGCATGTTCGAGCATGTCGGCGTGAACCACTTCCAGACTTTCTTCAACAAGTGCCGCGACCTGCTGACGGATGACGGTGTGATGCTGCTGCACACGATCGGCCGCACCTATGTCCCGTCGGCCACGGCGGCCTTCATCCGCAAGTACATCTTCCCGGGCGGCTATATCCCCTCCCTGTCGGAGGTGATGCCGGCCATCGAGAAGTCCGAACTGATTGTCACGGACATCGAGATCCTGCGTCTCCACTACGCCGAGACGCTGAAGGTGTGGCGTGAACGCTTCATGGCCCGTCGCGACGACGTGGTAAAACTCTACGACGAACGCTTTGCCCGCATGTGGGAGTTCTACCTGGCCGGATCGGAAGCCTCCTTCCGCTGGCAGGAGATGGTGAACTTCCAGATCCAGCTCTCCAGGCAGCGGGAGACCTTGCCGCTGACGCGCGACTACATGGTGGACACCGAGCGCCAGCTGGTCGCCTCGGGCTCCCCAGCCCGTCCCGCCTATTCGGACGCTGCCGAATAAGAGGCGAAGGCGGCCCGGACGCCGGGCCGTTCATCACGCTGCCGCGCCTGCCCCATCCGGAACCAGCCAGCAGGTCATCCCGCGGTTGGCGGTTTCGGCGAACTTCCGAACTGCAATAGAATTCCGCCAGACAGGTTGATTCGGCTGTCAAGCGCTTTGAGTGCAGCCTCGAGATAACGGTGGAAAGCGGGCGCATCTGCGCCCGCTTGTCCCCGTAAGGCTTAACCGTGAGCGCCAGACAGCGTAGGACAGTGATGTCCGAGCGGGCGTTCAAGCGCCTGAAACCGTATGAGCGTGGGTAGATCATGGTCGAAGCAGTCCGGAAGCTGGAAGCGGCGGAGTCGCCGGTCTACCGCGAGCCCCCGCACAACATCGAGGCCGAGCAGGCCCTGCTGGGCGCCATTCTGGTCAACAATGACGCCTACTACCGGGTTTCCGACTTCCTGAAGCCCGAGCATTTCTTTGAACCGCTCCACAAGAAGATCTACGAGGTCGCCGGCGATCTGATTCGCATGGGCAAGATGGCCAATCCGGTCACGCTCAAGACGTTCCTGCCGGCGAACGAGAAGGTTGGCGAGCTGACGGTCGCTCAGTACCTGGCCCGTCTGGCGGCGGAAGCCGTGACGATCATCAATGCCGCCGACTATGGCCGCGCCATCTACGACCTGGCGACGCGCCGTTCGCTGATTTCGCTGGGCGAGGAGATGGTGAACCTCGCCTATGACGCGCCGGTGGACATGCCGCCGAACGAGCAGATCGAAATGGCCGAGCGCCGGCTGTTCGAGCTGGCTGAGACGGGCCGTTACGACGGCGGCTTCGAGAGCTTCGCAGAAGCCACCAGGCAGGCCGTGGACATGGCTAATGCCGCCTTCATGCGCGACGGCGGCCTGTCGGGCATTTCGACGGGTCTGCGCGACCTCGACCGCCGCATGGGTGGCCTGCAGCCCTCCGACCTGATCGTGCTGGCCGGCCGTCCCGGCATGGGTAAGACCTCGCTTGCCACCAATATCGCCTTCAACATCGCCCAGGCCTACGAGCCGATCCAGCAGGCCGACGGAACGTTCAAGGCCGCGCGCGGCGGCGTCGTCGGCTTCTTCTCGCTCGAAATGTCGTCCGAGCAGCTGGCCACCCGTATCATCTCCGAGCAGACGGAGATCAGCTCGGCCAAGATCCGCCGCGGCGAGATCTCTGAAGCCGAGTTCGAGAAGCTGGTCGCCTGCGCCCAGATGATGCAGAAGGTGCCGCTTTACATCGACCAGACTGGTGGTATTTCGATCGCCCAGCTGGCGGCGCGCGCCCGCCGCCTGAAACGCCAGCGCGGTCTTGATGTCATCATCATCGACTATATCCAGCTCATGCAGGGCTCCTCGATCCGGGCGAGCCAGAACCGCGTGCAGGAAATCACGGAAATCACCACCGGCCTCAAGGCGCTGGCAAAGGAGCTGAACACGCCGATCATCGCGCTCTCGCAGCTCTCGCGTCAGGTGGAGACGCGCGACGACAAGCGCCCGCAGCTCTCCGACCTGCGTGAATCGGGCTCGATCGAGCAGGATGCGGACGTGGTGCTTTTCGTGTATCGTGAGGAATACTACCTCAAGAACAAGGAACCGAAGCCCGGCACGGACGAATATCTGCGCTGGGAGGCCGAGATGAACGAGGTTCGCGGGAAGGCGGAAGTCATCATCGCCAAGCAGCGTCACGGTCCGACGGGAACCGTCACCCTTGGCTTCCAGGGTGAGTTCACGCGCTTCCACGATCTCGCTGATGAGAGCCATCTACCGGAGCGTTTTGAATAGTTGTGGTCACGACAGCACTCACGGACCAACCTGGCCCGCATCTGGCGGGGGGGCATCTGATCATTGATCTCGATGCGCTGGCGCACAACTACCGCCTGCTGAAGGAGCGCGCGCGTCCCGCCGATGTGGCGGGCGTCGTCAAGGCCAATGCCTATGGCCTCGGCATCGAGCCGGTGGCCAGAACGCTGTGGGAGGAAGGCTGTCGCCGCTTCTTCGTGGCGCTTCCGCACGAGGGCATCGTCCTGCGGCAGATCCTGCCCGAAGCGGACATCTTCGTCTTCAATGGCCTGTTCGGCGCGGAAGCCGCCGCGGCCTACGGCGCAGCTCGGCTGATCCCGGTGCTGAACTCCCCTACCGACCTTTCCATGTGGGAAGCCTACGGCTGGGACGGCGACGTCCGCCGCCCCTGCGCTCTCCATGTGGAGACGGGCATCAACCGCCTTGGCCTGACCGCTGACCATGCCCGCCAGTTCGCGGAGGAGAATGCGCTGACCGGCGCCCTCACCCCAATCCTGGTCATGACCCACCTGGCCTGCGCCGACGTTCCGGGCCATCCGATGAGCGCCGCGCAGCTCGCCCGTTTCCGGGAACTGCGCCGGCTGTTTCCCGATGCCGCGGCGAGCATCGCCAATTCAGCCGGCGTTTTCCTGGGTGGCGACTATCTGTGCGACGTGGTCCGCCCCGGCATTGCGCTCTATGGCGGTAATCCGATCTCGGGGATGGAGAGCCCGCTGCGCCCGGTGGTGACGGCGCTCTCCCGCGTCGCCCAGATCAGGCACCTGAATGCCGGCGAGACCGTCGGCTACGGGGCTACACCCGTGCATCGCGACTCCATCATCGCGGTCGGCTCCACCGGCTATGCGGACGGCTACCACCGCGCGCTCTCCCGCACGGGCAGCCCGGCTGAGCGCATTCCGGCCCACAGTTTCATCCATGGCCGCCGTGTGCCCGTGATCGGCCGCATCTCCATGGATCTGACTCTGTTCGATGTGACGGACCTGGGCGAGAACGCCGTGGCGCCCGGGGACATGATCGAGCTGTTCGGTCCGAACATCCCGCTGGACGAGGTGGCGAATGCCTGCGGCACCATCTCCTATGAACTGCTGACCTCGCTCGGACAGCGGTACTATCGGGAATATGTGAGAAAACAGAGCTGATGGCGCGGCCACGGAGTCAATTCGTCTGCCAGAACTGCGGCACGGTGCACGCCCGCTGGGCAGGCAAGTGTGATGGCTGCGGCGAGTGGAACACCCTCGTCGAGGAAGGCACCTCCGGCGGCATCGGCAGCGGTCCGCAGACGGCCCGCAAGGCGCGCGCCGGCACGCCGGTCACACTCACCACCCTTTCCGGTGACATCGAGGATGCACCACGCATCAGGACCGGCATCGAGGAGCTTGACCGTGTAACCGGCGGCGGCTTCGTGCGTGGCTCCGCCCTGCTGGTTGGCGGCGATCCCGGCATCGGCAAGTCGACCCTTCTGACCCAGGCGGCGGCCGCTCTTGCCGAGAAGGGCCACCGCATCGTCTATGTGTCGGGCGAAGAGGCAGTGGCGCAGATCCGGCTGCGGGCCCAGCGCATCGGCGTGGCCGACAAGCCCGTGGAGCTTGCGGCCGAGACCAATGTAGAGAACATCCTCGCCACCCTCGAGGGCGGCCGCCGGCCCGACCTCGTGATCCTCGACTCCATCCAGACCCTGTGGACGGACATGGCGGATTCCGCCCCGGGCACCGTGACCCAGGTGCGCGCCGCCGCCCAGGCCATGATCCGCTACGCCAAGTCCACCGGCGCGGCGATCGTCCTCGTCGGCCACGTCACCAAGGAGGGCCAGATCGCGGGCCCCCGCGTGGTCGAGCACATGGTGGACGGCGTTCTCTACTTCGAGGGCGAAGGCGGTCATCATTACCGCATCCTGCGCACGGTGAAGAACCGCTTCGGCCCAACCGACGAGATCGGCGTCTTCGAAATGGGCGACAAGGGCCTGCGCGAGGTCCCGAACCCGTCCGAGCTGTTCATGGGCGACCGCACCGCCGCCGCCCCGGGAACCGCGGTCTTTGCCGCGATGGAAGGCACCCGCCCGCTGCTCGTGGAGATCCAGGCGCTGGTCGCCCCCTCTCCCCTCGGCACGCCGCGCCGCGCCGTGATCGGATGGGACGCCTCGCGCCTGTCGATGGTGCTGGCCGTGCTGGAAGCCCATTGCGGGGTCCGCTTCTCCCAGCACGATGTCTACCTCAATGTCGCCGGCGGTTACCGTATAAGCGAGCCGGCAGCCGACGTTGCCGTCGCCGCGGCGCTCATCTCTTCCCTCACCGGACTTGCCCTGCCGCATGATTGCGTCTATTTCGGCGAAATCAGCCTGTCCGGAGCGATCAGACCGGTCTCCCACGCATCGAGCCGGCTGAAGGAGTCCGAAAAGCTCGGCTTCACGCAGGCGGTCATGCCTCCGGGTAACGAAGAGATTGTGGGAGGCATCTGGTCAAGAGCATATAGGCCTCGCGAGCTGGCGGACCTTGTAGTAAGGATTGCGGGCGCTTCCGCGGGCACCAACAGGAACAGAGCCAGGATCGAAAACCGGCCGGCGAATGAATTGGGGTAGCAATGCCGATTACGCTTCTTGATGGAATCTTCATCGGGTTCACGTTGATCTCCGCCATTCTGGCGATGATCCGTGGTTTCTCGCGCGAGATTCTGTCGATCGCATCCTGGGCGGTCGCCGCCGTTGCGGCATTTTTTCTCTATCCCGTGGTCTTGCCCTACATTACCCCCCATATTAGCAACGCGATGATCGCGCTTGCCCTGGCGGCTGCCTCTGTTTTTCTCGTCGTGCTGATCATTGCCACGCTCATCACGATGAAGATCGCGGATTTCATCATAGACTCGCGCATCGGTGCGCTGGATCGCACGCTGGGCTTTGTCTATGGCGCCGCACGTGGCATCATTGTCATGGCAGTCGGGTTCCTGTTTCTGACCTGGCTGCTGGGTGCGAACCCGCCGACCTGGGTCGCCGAGGCGAAGTCGAAGCCTCTGCTCGAGGGTGTTGGTACATGGCTAAAGGATCTGCTGCCGGAGGACCCGGAGATTTCCATCCTCGACAAGCTGACACCCGGCGCGACTGAAGAGACCGCGACGAACAACTGACGGCTGGCAAGGCCACCGCCCAAGCTGCAGACCGAATGAAAGGCAAGCCGGCAATGGCTGTTGAATGCGTTATTCCTGACGAAGGCGACGATCACTTTCACGACGAATGTGGCGTCTTTGGCATCTTTGGCCGCAAGGATGCAGCTGCAATCGTGGCCCTGGGCCTCCATGCTCTCCAGCATCGCGGACAGGAGGCCGCGGGCATCGTTTCCTACGACGGACACCAGTTCTTCGTCGAACGCCACGTCGGCCTGATCAGCGACAACTTCACAAAAAAGGCGGTGATCGACCGCCTGCCCGGCGCCCGGGCCATTGGCCATACCCGCTATTCCACGGCCGGCGGCTCGGGCCTGCGCAATGTCCAGCCCTTCTTCGCCGAGCTTGCCGATGGCGGCTTTGCCATCGCCCACAACGGCAACCTCACCAATGCCCGGACGATCCAGCGCGCCCTGCAGAAGCAGGGCTCGATCTTTTCGTCCACCTCGGACACCGAGACGATCCTGCACCTGGTCGCGACCAGCAAGGAGAAGGACACCAACGCCCGCTTCATCGACGGCGTGCGCCAGATCGAGGGCGCCTTCTCGCTGGTGGCGCTGACCAACAAGAAGATGATCGGCTGCCGCGATCCGCTGGGCATCCGCCCGCTGGTTCTGGGCGATCTCGACGGCTCCTACATCCTCGCCTCGGAGACCTGTGCGCTCGACATCATCGGTGCCCGCTTCGTGCGTGACATCAAGCCGGGCGAGGTGGTGGTCATCACCGAAGACGGCATCGAGAGCTTCTTCCCCTTCGAGCCGCAGCCGTCCCGCTTCTGCATCTTCGAGTACATCTATTTCGCCCGCCCGGATTCGCTGGTAGAAGGCCACAACGTCTACGAGGTCCGCAAGCGCATTGGCGCCCAGCTCGCCCGCGAGCATCCCGTGGATGCCGACATCGTGATCCCCGTGCCGGACTCCGGCACGCCTGCGGCCATCGGCTTCGCGCAGGAAGCCGGCATTCCCTTCGAGCTTGGCATCATCCGCAACCACTACGTGGGCCGCACCTTCATCCAGCCGACCGATGCCATCCGCCACATGGGCGTGAAGCTCAAGCACAACGCCAACCGCCGCTCCATCGAGGGCAAGCGCGTGGTTCTGGTGGACGACTCGATCGTCCGCGGCACCACCAGCCAGAAAATCGTGCAGATGGTACGCGACGCGGGCGCGAAGGAAGTGCACATGCGCATCGCCTCCCCGCCCACGCGTGCGCCCTGCTTCTATGGCGTCGACACGCCGAGCGCCTCCAAGCTCCTGGCCTCGCGCATGTCGATTGAGGAGATGGCGGAGTTCATCCGCGCCAACTCGCTGGGCTTCCTCAGCATCGAGGGCCTCTATCGCGCGCTCGATTTGCCGGGACGCAACAGCGAATGCCCGCAGTACTGCGACGCCTGCTTCACCAAAGACTATCCGACCCGTCTGACCGATCAGGAAGGAACCGACGATCTCCGTCATGCGTCCCTTCTCGGCTCCAACGCTTGACGCCAAAGCGCCCCGGATCGGGACCCGCCCCTGGCTGACCACCTGATCCGGCACGCCGGCTGAACTCGGAGACTGCCTTACAATGACTGAAACTCTTGACCTTTCCGGCCAGATCGCTCTCGTTACCGGTGCTTCCCGGGGCATTGGCTATTTCCTTGCAAAGGGCCTTGCCGCCGCTGGTGCCCACGTGATTGCAGTGGCGCGTACTGTCGGCGGGCTGGAGGAACTGGACGACGAGATCAAGGCTCTCGGCGGCAGCGCGACGCTCGTGCCTCTGGATCTCACCGACATGGTCGGCATCGACCGGCTCGGCGGCGCCATTCACGAGCGCTGGGGCAAGCTGGACATCCTCGTTGCCAACGCCAGCATCTTGGGCGTGGTTTCCCCGATCGGCCATGTCGAGGCCAAGGTCTTCGAGAAGGTTATGACGGTGAACGTCATCTCCACCTGGCGCCTGATCCGCTCCGTGGACCCGCTGTTGCGCGCCGCCGAGGCAGGCCGCGCCATGGTCATGTCCTCGGGCGCAGCCCATTCGGCACGCGCTTTTATGGCCCCCTATGCCGCCTCCAAGGCGGCCGTCGAGGCCCTCGTCCGCTCCTGGGCCCACGAGACGCAGAATCTTCCGCTGCGGGTCAATGCGGTCGATCCCGGACCGACTCGGACGGCCATGCGCGCCCAGGCAATGCCCGGCGAAGATCCGAACACGTTGCCGCACCCGTCTGAGGTGGCGGCGAAGATCCTGCCGCTGGCAAGCCGTTCCGTTACCGAGACCGGCGCCATTTTCCACGTGCGCGAGAACCGGTTCCTGCACTACCAGATGCCGCGCTGAGACAGGCAAACCAGTTGACGTCATCTCCCCTATGGTTACGCTAGCGAACCGCTGTGAAGAGAAGACACAGCCCGGTATCGGGTACGCTGTCGATGATGACAGCGGGGCTGGTGTTCTGTTCGTGAGCATCCCGGACCCAGAGGTGTAGCATGCTGCCAGCGGCCATTCTCATCCTTGCCCTGTTTCTTGGCCTCTGGGCCGCTGCCGCGCTTTGGCTGATGACGGCAATGAAGCTCAACTTCCGCCAGGCGTTGCTCTACGTGCCGCTGAAACTTCTGTTCGGTGTCAGGGACGACGTCATGGTTTCGGTACGCGACTCGCAGGCACCGGTGATTTACGCGGTATGGCACAGCTCGCGCCTCGAACCGGCGTTGATGCTGTCGCTCCTCCCGGACGACACGCTTCACATCCTCGACGTGGATTCCGCCCAGGCCTGGTGGCTTGATCCCTGGCGGTCCCTTGCCCGCACCATCGTCTTCAATGCGCGCCACGTGTTCGTGAGCCGTCGCTTGGTCCGCCGCCTCCGAGGACGCGGGCGTCTGGCCCTCTACCTGCCGGATGATCCCGCCCCCGACACCAAAGCCTTCCGCCTGTTCCGTGCCATCTCCCGCATCGCTGTCAGTTCCGACGCCCGAATTGTCCCGATCTATGTCGAAGGGGCAGATACGAGCATGCTCTCCCTGGACAAGGACAAGCGCTCCCGCCTGCTGCCGCGTCTGCGCATTCACGCCCTTCCGACCATGACCATCGCCGATCTGATTGCTGCCGCCGCGCCGGAAAAGCCCCTCGCCGCCGCGGCCATGTTCGACTACCTGTTGAAGGTTCGCCCGTCGCCAACCGACAGCGACTGACCGTTCCCTCTCTTGCGAAAAACAGAAAAGGTGAAATACTGCCTCTGTTGCACCGGCGCTCGTGATGAGGAGGGTACGATCGCCGGCGCGGCGGGATAAATATGGGACTATTTTTGTATTGCGTTGCGGATAATTAACTTCGCACTTAATTTTGCAGGCATGTGTCTGAGAACCGGAGGAGGGGAAATCGGACATGCTCGATCGAGCTTTGTTGAGGAATGTGGCCTGGGGATGCCTGGCCGGCGCCGCGCCGCCGGTTCTGAAATTTGCGGCCGTTTGCGCCAGCATCCAGGCGTTTGAATTGCCATCAGCCGGATTTCTGGCAGGTTCAGCGCTGCTGACCGCTGCGGGAGGCTTTGCGGCCTGGGCTCTAACCGGGAGGGAAACCAGGGTCGTGGCCGCGCTGCTCGCTGGCGCCGCGGTTCCCGCGCTCATTGCGGTTGGGCTTTCCGACTACGTTGAGAACAGCCGCCTGAGCCGGGTTAGCCTGGCGTCGCTTGTCAACTCTCCGGCACGCGCAGAACAGCCCGCCGATGGCAATCACGCCGCCGAGACGGTGGCCTACCGCGGCGGTAGTGTGCTTGTGATTTCGCCGCGCGTGGACGGCGAGCTGCCGACAGTTCCGCTATCTGTCAGCGCGGAGGTTATAAGCCCCTCGGGCGACCGGCGCCTGGCTGACATCGGCGAGATAACCAGCTTCAGCGCGCCCACGGCGTTCACCCTGCCCGCCGGAACCCGGACCGTCTACATTGCCGGCCATGAGGTGGATGGCCTCGACCTGGATTCGCCGGTGCAAATGCTGGATCTGGCCCTTTCGACGGTTCCAACGGAATCGGGCGACTTCCTCTGGGCCCTCGGCCTGAAACGGGAGTACGAGATCTTCGGCATGGCCTTTGGCGTGCAAACGCAGATGAAGGCGCAGGATCAGGGTGTCCTCGAAAACAGCTGAACTGCCGTTGTGGCAGCGCGGTTCAAACTGACTGGGCTGAAGGGTGTTCAGGCTCCGGTCCGGAGCCTGAAAGGGCATCCCTGCCGATCAGGCGCGATAACCGGCACTGTTGCAAGCCTCTTCGCGTGGCCGAGAACTTATTCGTCGGCCTCGGAAGCGGCATTGCCCGCCTTGCTCTGCAGCGTGTCGCCCCCTGCGACCGTTCCCTTCTCCGCCTCGAGGCGGGCGCGCCGGGCGTAGGCACGGGCGCTGAAGCCGAGGAAGATGATGTAGGCGATCGCTGCAGCGGCGACGGTTTGCCAGGTGTAGCTCGCCAGCAGAAACACCAGTGCCACAAACACCAGCATGAGCGGCATCACGAACTCGCGGCGTACCCGCGTGCCCGACACCTTGCCCGAGTAGACCGGCAGGCGGCTGATCATCAGCATGGCGATGACGATGGTGTAGACGGAAGCGCCGATGGCGACGCTGTCGTTGACCGGGAAACCGAGGAAACCGAAATAGATCGGCAGCATCACGAGAACGCCGCCCGCTGGCGCGGGAACGCCGACGAAATAGTCCCCTTCCCAGGCGGGACGGTTTTGGTCCTCGAGCGCCACGTTGAAACGGGCAAGCCGCAGCGCGCAGGCGATCGCGAAAACGAGGGCTGCGATCCAACCGAACGTGTGCGCCTTGTCAAGCAGGTAGGCGTAGAGCACCAGGCCCGGCGCCACGCCGAAATTGACGATGTCGGCGAGCGAGTCGAGCTGTTCGCCGAACTTGGAGCTCGCCTTGAGCATCCGCGCCACACGGCCGTCGACGGCATCAAGCGATGCCGCGATCAGCACCATGATCACCGCTGTCTCGAACCGGCCGTCATAAGCGAGCCGGATGCCGGAGAGGCCCGCGCAGATGGCGATGATGGTGATCATGTTGGGAATGATCATCCGCAACGGAATCTCGCGCAACCGCGGGCCGCCTCCCCCATGCGGTTCAAACGGAGCAAACGGCCCTGCCATCACGACACCCTCACGAGGGGAGCCGGAGCGGGGCTGCCGAACTCTGCGATGATGGTCTCGCCGCCCACGGACGTCTGGCCCACGGCGACACGCGGGCGGGCGCCCTCAGGCAGGTAGACGTCCACGCGCGAGCCGAAGCGGATCAGGCCGAAGCGCTCGCCTGCCTGGATTTCCGCGGGGGGCTGTGCCCAGCACACGATGCGGCGCGCCACCAGGCCCGCGATCTGCACGACGCCGACCGGACCGTGGCCCGTCTCGATGACGAGACCGTTGCGTTCATTTTCTTCGCTCGCCTTGTCGAGGTCGGCGTTGAGGAAGCGGCCGGGCCTGTACTCGATCAGCGAGATGCGCCCCTTCACCGGCGAGCGGTTGATGTGGCACGAGAACACGTCCATGAAGATGGAGATGCGCAGCATCTCGCCTTCGAGGCCGAGTTCCTTCGGCGGATAAGCCGGCCCCACAGCCGAGATCGTGCCGTCGGCGGGCGCGATGACCAGCCTGTCGTCGATCGGTGTGTAACGTTCGGGATCGCGGAAGAAATAGATGCACCAGACGGTGAAAACGAGGCCGATCCAGAACAGCGGCTCCCAGATCAGTCCGAGCAGGAGCGAGCCGACGAAGAAGCCGGCGATGAACGGGTAGCCCTCACGGTGGATGGGCACGAGCGTTTTCTTGATCGTGTCGGTCAGGCTCATGGTCACTCGCTTGCAGCTTCGGGGTGGAAAATCCCTACCGAAATGGGGCTGATCCGGCAACAGTTAAAGCCCCGATTGCATCCTTGCTGCACATGTCATGCCGTTCGACCGGTCCCGGCAGGTGCCCATGAACCGTAACGATACGCACTTCTCCTCATGCCCTGCCTGCCTGGATGTGAGGGGAAGAATTCGGCGTCAAACCTTCGGTTCCTCGTAAGCCGGAGACTTGCGGACCACGATGCCCATCTCGTCCTCCTCGCGGGCGCGGCGCAGGCGCTCCTCGGCTTCGGTCGCCTCGCGCTGCCGGTTCCACATCTCGGCGTAGAGCCCGCCCTTCTCCAGCAGCGACCGGTGCGTGCCGCGTTCGGCAATCTGACCGTCCCGCAGCACGATGATCTCATCGGCATTGACCACCGTGGACAGCCGGTGGGCGATGACGAGCGTCGTGCGCCCGCGGCTCACCAGGTCGAGCGCGGCCTGAATCTCCTGCTCCGTATGCGTGTCTAGCGCCGAGGTGGCCTCGTCGAGGATGAGGATGGGCGGTGCCTTGAGAATCGTGCGGGCGATCGCCACGCGCTGCTTTTCGCCACCCGAAAGCTTGAGTCCCCGTTCACCGACCATCGAATTGTAGCCGTCCGGCAGCGACTGGATGAACCCGTCGATCTGCGCGAGCGCGGCGGCGTTGCGCACCTCTTCGTCGGACGCGTCGGGGCGGCCATAGCGTATGTTGTAGGCGATCGTGTCGTTGAACAGCACGGTGTCCTGCGGGACCATGCCGATGACACGGCGCAGGCTCTCCTGCGTCACGTCGCGCACGTCCTGCCCGTCGATCAGGATCGCGCCCTTCTGGATGTCGTAGAACCGGAAGATGAGGCGCGAGATGGTCGATTTGCCGGCACCTGACGGACCGACGATGGCGACCGTCTTGCCTGCCGGAATGGTGAAGCTGATGCCCTTGAGGATTGGCCGCGCCGGATCGTAGGCGAAGTGCACGTCCTCGAACCGCACCTCGCCCTTTTCGATTCTGAGCGGTTTCGCGTCGGGCTTGTCCCTGACATCCGGCTCCACGTCGAGCAGATTGAACATCTCCTCGATGTCGGTAAGCCCCTGCCGGATCTCGCGGTAGACCGAGCCGATGAAGTTGAGCGGGATCGAGAGCTGGATGAGCAGCGCGTTGACGAAAACGAAATCGCCCACCGTGTGCGTGCCGCGGCTCACCTCCAGCGCCGACATGACCATGATGATCGTCATGCCGATGCCGAAGATCACCCCCTGGCCGAAGTTCAGCCAGCCGAGCGACGTCCAGGTCTTGGTCGCGGCCTGCTCGTAGCGCGCCATGGAGCGGTCGAAACGGCGGGACTCCATCTCCTCGTTGTTGAAATACTTGACCGTCTCATAGTTGAGCAGCGAGTCCACGGCCTTGGTGTTGGCGTCGGTGTCGGATCGGTTCATCTCCCGGCGAATGGCGATGCGCCAGTCGCTCGCCTTGACGGTGAACCAGACGTAGAGCCACACGGTGACGGCCACCACCGCGAGATAGGTCCAGCCATAGACGAAGAGGAGGATGCCGGCCGACAGCACGAATTCGAGTACCGTCGGCACCGAGTTAAGAATGGTGAAGCGGACGACGATCTCGATGCCCTTCGTGCCGCGCTCGATGATGCGCGACAAACCGCCCGTGCGCCGCTCCAGGTGAAAACGCAGCGACAGCGCGTGCAGATGCACGAAAGTCTTGTAGGCGAGCTGGCGCACTGCATGCTGGCCGACCCGGGCGAACAGCGCATCGCGCAGTTGATTGAAGCCGAGCTGCCCCACACGCACCACGTTATAGGCCACGACCAGCATCACGGGACCGGCGAGCGCGGCGGGGATCCAGGCCGGCGGCTCCCCCTCCCCCGACAGCACATTGGTCGCCCATTTGAAGAAATAGGGCACGAGCAGAAGGATGACCTTCGCCAGCACCAGAAGCGCAAGCGCGACGGCGACGCGAAGCTTCAGATCCGGCCGGTCGGAGGGCCACATGTAGGGCCAGAGATTGCGAAGCGTGCGGAACAGCGAGCCGGAGTCGGAGGAAACGGTTTTCTTCTGCAATTCGTGCGCCTAACCTGCTGACGGAACTTCTCTTTTGGGGATCGTTCAAGTTTCGCGGAACAATCCGCCACCGGCCCGCCATCGGACTGCCGGGACCGGAGCCGGAACGTTATGCCCGATATATGATCGTGTCGGGCAATATACCAGCCGCGCGAAGCCCGCAACGACCGCCCGACCACATGCGGGCGGTTCACGCGGGCGCCAGCGGCACCCCATGAACCTGGCGCAGGGCCTTATCGCTTGTCGATCGCCGTGAGGTCCGCTTCCTCACCCTCTTCCGTCACGGCGGGCAGCTTGAACATCTGTCCCGGCCAGATCAGGTTCGGGTCGCGGATCTGGTCCTTGTTGGCCTGATAGATGGTGGTGTAGCGGATGCCGCGGCCATAGACTCGGCGTGAGATATGCCACAGCGTATCGCCTTTGCGGATGATGACAGCCCCGTCCTGCCGCTCGAGCGCCGGCTGAACCTGGGCCGTCGCATCGCTGCCTTGCTGCAAGGCAGCTTCGGCCGCGGGCGCCACGGAGGTCTGGCTTTCGCCCTCGTGGCGTGCAAACGGCACGGCAGCACGAGAGATGACGGTCACGCCGTCATTGCCGAGCACGTCGGCCCGCACGATGTAGTCGCCGACCGGCAGGTCGCGCTCGGTTTGGATGAGGAAATGGCCGGTCGCGTCCACGGTCGCCTGTCCGAGCAGGATATCATTGATATAGACGCGCACGCGGCGGCCCGGTTCGGCGCGGCCGGCGACGAATACCTGCCTCCCGTCGATCTCGACCGCCTCGATGAAGGGCTGTGCGCCCGGGCGCACGTCCCTCTGGGCCTCGCCGGCACCCTGGTCCGCCTGGCCGGCCTGCTGCTCGGCAGGCGCAGTCGCGCGCTTCTCGGCCTCGCCGACCGGATCGGATTGAGCGGCCTCGGTGGCAGTTTCGCTGGAAGTTTCCGGAGCGCTGCCGGTCTCGGCGTCCTCAGCGGCCTTCTCGTCCGGCGCAGCTCCCTGCGCGGCGGAACCCGTATCGGTGCGGGCTGTTTCTTCCCTCGCCTCGGGAACCGAGATCAGGCGGCTCGGCTGTCCGGGCTGCTGCACCAGCGCGACGACGTCGCCATTGGCATGGGTCGGCACGGAAATGATGGCCGTCTCGAGCGAAGTGGCGGAGACACGGTCGGGCGTGATGGACCGCAGCACGACGGTGTGGTCCCCCGGCTTCAGCGCGCGGTCGAGGACCGTGGCGAAATCGCCGTTGTCGCCGGCCTGCGCGGTCGCCAGCACCGTCGAGCCCGCTACGATCTCGACCGTGGACTTCGGCGCGGCGCGACCCGCGATCACGACCGAACCGTCGGGCTCGACGCGCAGCAGATCGAAGCTCGGCACGATGACATCTGCAGCAACCGAAGTCGCGGCTGCATCGGGCGTATTCAACTGACCATTCTCCGCCTGTGCCTGCGCGGCATCCGGCGCGCTGCCCGTGTCAACCGGCGCCTGCGTGTCTGCAGCGTCAGCCCCCCCGGACTCTGTCGCTGGCTGCTGGTCGGCGGTATCGGGCTCACTGGACTGCCCCTCTGCGTTTGAAGCCTCTTGGATCGTCCCGGAAACGGACTGGCGGGAGGAAGCCTCTTGATTGCCCTCGCCCGCAGGCGCCGCCGTCTGGCTGGCTACCTCTCCATCATTTCTGTCAAAGACACCGCTGCAATACGCAACGCCCCCCGCTGCAACGAACAGGCCCACCAGAAAGAGCAGAAATCTCTGAGGTGTCATTGTCCTTCCCGTTTCCCTAGCCCTCGCGACCGGTCTAGCGCGTTTTCCGTGAGCCGACAAGAAAAAGCCATTGAAATACAATGTCTCGGGCCCCCTGGAGCGCCATTTCCAGAGGTTTCACACAGAAATGCTCGTCAGGTGAGCGCGGTCGGCCGGCGCAGGCTGGTCCGGCGGGGCGCAAATGCGCGCGGCCGGGACCTCCCCAGTATACGGGAAGAACCTTGGACATATAAGGTCAAATGCGCCCTTGGGGAGCCCGTCGTTCGCGGGGCGGTCCTGCCCGCCATCCACCTGCCCCTTTCTCGGGCAGGTTCTCAGGCTGGCACGGAGCTGAGGCCCGACATCGGGCCTCCGGCGTGCAATGGCCTAACCGGCGAGCCGGATGACCTCGCGGTTCTTGACCAGCTTGTAGACGATGGCGTCCATGAGCGCCTGGAACGAAGCGTCGATGACGTTGTCGGACACGCCCACGGTCCACCACCGGTCGCCGCTGCTGTCACCGGATTCGATCAGCACGCGCGTGACCGCGTCCGTGCCGCCGTTCAGGATGCGCACCTTGTAGTCGGTGAGCCACATGTCCTCTATCTCGGTCTGGTACTTGCCGAGATCCTTGCGCAGCGCAATGTCGAGCGCGTTCACGGGGCCATGGCCCTCGGCGACGGACATGTGCGTCTCGCCGTCGATCGTGACCTTCACGACGGCCTCGGACACGGTCTTGATGTTCCCGCGCGCGTCATAGCGACGCTCGACCATGCAGCGGAAGCTTTCGACCTTGAAGAACTCCGGCACGCCGCCGAGCATCCGCCTCGCGAGCAGCTCGAAGCTCGCGTCCGCGCCCTCATAGGAATAGCCCTGCGCCTCGCGCTCCTTGACCTGGGCGATCAGCCGGTCAAGCCGCGGGTCCTCCTTGTCGATCTGGATACCGCGGCGGCGCAGCTCCACCAGGAAGTTGGACTTGCCGCCCTGATCGGAGACCATGAGCTTGCGCTCGTTGCCGACCGCCTCCGGCGGCACGTGCTCGTAGGTCTGCGGATCCTTGAGAATGGCCGAGGCATGGATGCCGGCCTTGGTGGCGAAGGCGGAGCTTCCCACGTATGGCGCCTGCGGATCGGGAGCACGGTTGAGCAGTTCGTCGAAGGCGTGCGACAGCTTCTTGAGGCCCGCCAGCTTCCCGCGCGAGATGCCCGTCTCGAACTGGTCGGCATAGACCGGCTTCAGCATCAGCGTCGGAATGATGGTGACGAGATTGGCGTTGCCGCAGCGCTCGCCGATGCCGTTGAGCGTACCCTGAATTTGTCGCGCGCCCGCTTCGATGGCAGCCAGCGAATTGGCGACCGCCTGACCGGTGTCGTTATGGGCATGAATGCCGAGATGGCTGCCCGGCACGCCGGAAGCGATGACGGCAGAGACGATCCGGCGGATTTCCTCCGGCTGCGTGCCGCCGTTGGTATCGCAGAGAACAATCCACCGGCTGCCCGCCTCATAGGCCGCCTTCACGCAGGCGAGCGCATAGTCCGGATTGGCCTTGTAGCCGTCGAAGAAGTGCTCGCAGTCGACCATCGCCACCTTGCTGGCGGCGCGGGTCGCCTCGACTGAGGCGCGGATGGACTCGAGATTTTCCTCATTGGTCGTCCCCAGCGCCACGCGCACGTGGTAGTCCCAGCTCTTGGCGACGAAGCAGATGGCATCGCTGCTCGCCTGCAGCAGCGCATTGAGGCCCGGATCGTTGGAGGCGGAAACGCCTGCCCGCTTGGTCATGCCGAAGGCGACGAACTGCGCCTTGCTGGTCCGCTTCTTCTTGAAGAACTCGGTGTCGGTCGGATTGGCGCCGGGATAGCCGCCCTCCACGTAGTCGATCCCGAGATCGTCGAGCATCCGCGCGATGAGAACCTTGTCCTCGACCGAGAAGTCGATGCCGGGGGTTTGCTGCCCATCCCGCAGGGTGGTGTCAAAAAGATAGATGCGTTCCTTGCTCACCGTTTCACTTCCCACGTGGTGATGCGTTCGCCCGTGACAGGATCCTTGCTATCCTTGAGCTGGATGCCCCAAGATTGGAGTAGGTCGCGGATGCGGTCTGCTTCAGCCCAATTTTTTTCTTGAATGTAGGTACTTCTTCTCTTGATGAGGGTCTCAATCTCTTGGCTTTCCGCAATGCTGCTTAGACGAGCCCTATCCCACGCATGATATGCATCGATATCAATGCCAAGCATCGCTATATCAAAAGCGAACTGTTGAGCGTCTTCCTCTGACAGTGACTTTCGTTTTCTATCCAGAAAGGCGATCGCTGGATAGGTATTGAGGTCATCAAGCAACGCTGCTTTCACTTCAGACGAAAGATCCCCTCGGCATTGGCGATGACACTCCACCATCTCGCCAAAAGTCAGCCGAATCCCCTCCTTGAGTGCTCCCTTCTCAATAATCGCATTGCGCCACGAGCTAAGTTTTGCGTCTGCTTCTTCTAGTCGTCTGAGGCTAAAATCGATTGGCTCTCGATAGTGCGTCATTAGCATGGCAAGCCGCAACACCTCGCCCGGCCACTTGCGCCCGCCGAACTTCTCGGTCTCCAGCAGTTCGTGAATCGTCACGAAGTTCCCTTCGGACTTGGACATCTTGCGTCCTTCCACCTGCAGGAAGCCGTTGTGCATCCAGTAGCGCGCCATTTGATCGGTTCCGAGTGCGCAGCATGATTGAGCGATTTCGTTCTCGTGGTGCGGGAAGACGAGGTCAATCCCGCCGCCGTGGATGTCGAACATGTTCTTGGACGGGTCATCGCAGCGGAGCCCACCGCCGAATGGCTCTAGAAGCTTCGCCATCGACATGGCCGAGCATTCGATGTGCCAGCCGGGGCGGCCCAGAACGGGGATGCCGGAGGGCGAAGGCCAGCCTGGCTCGCCTTCCTTCGAAGGTTTCCAGAGCACGAAGTCCAGTTCGTCGCGCTTGTAGGAGGCGACGTCTACGCGTGCGCCCGCAAGCATCTCGTCGAGCGGCCGGCGCGACAGCGCGCCGTAGCGCGGTCCCCGGCGCGCGTTCATGGCCGAAGGCGAGAATAGCACGTGATTATCGGCAACATACGCAACGCCGAGATCGATCAGCCGCTCAATCAGTGCCAGCATTTGGGGGATGTGTTCGGTCGCTCGGGGCTGGCTCGTGGGCTCCAGGCAACCCAGAGCCTTCACATCGGCCTGAAACTGCGCGTTAGTTCTCTCGGTCACCGCGCGGATGGCCTCGTTGAGCGTCATCCTGCCCGCCTCGATCTCCGCGCCATAGTCGCGCAGGGCGCGGGCATTGATCTTGTCATCCACGTCCGTGATGTTGCGGACGTAGGTGACGTGGTCCTCGCCGTAGAGGTGGCGCAGCAGGCGGAACAGGACATCGAAGACGATGACGGGACGGGCGTTGCCGATGTGCGCGTAGTCGTAAACGGTCGGACCGCAGACATACATGCGGACCCTGGACGGATCGAGGGGAATGAATTCCTCCTTGCGTCGCGTCAGGGTGTTGTAGACGACAAGCCCCTTGAAGCCTTCTGACATCTTCCCATCCTGCTCGTAGGCGTCACGAACGATCTGCCGACCTGGCCTGTCTGGCCTCGGCGTTTTCCATTTCGGGGAGAGAAGGTAAAAACGGCCGGACCAGCGATATGGCTAGCCAATAATGCTAATGCAGATATCGATGGTGGCGCACAGAGTTTTCATGGGCGCACTTATCGCTTCCGCATGAGGCGGCGTCAAGCGAAGAATCCGCGGCGGCCGGACGTCGAGAACCTCAACAATAATGAATTGTTAAGTATGGCACGTTCACGGTGCGAGTGATATTGTGCCGTTAGCCGGCTTTGACACGAATTTGTCGGAATTCGGGACTTGGCTGAGCTTTGGATCACTTGGAGAGAAACGCCATGGTCGGACAACAACAGGCTGAGCAGGCCGCCAGCACGAAGCAACAGGCCCGCAACGATCTGGAAGCCCGTTACAAGAGCATCGCCATTCCGGCAGTGAACGCGGCCCTGTCCTGCCGCCCGAAGAAGCAGGAAACGCAGGTCGGACAGCACCCGCTATACGAGTCGCGCGAGGAGTCCTGAGGCCAGGGCCGCCATTACCACGGCGATAACCGTATCCAGCACGCGCCAGGCGCGGGGGCTGGCAAAGAACGGCTGCAGCAGGCGCGCGCCATATCCCAGCCCGAAGAACCAGACGAATGAGGCCAGGCTGGCGCCCGCGGCATAGAACCACCGTCCGGCGCCGCTGTAGGCGCTCGACAGCGACCCTACCAGCAGCACCGTATCCAGATAGACGTGCGGATTGAGGAAGGTGAAGGCGAGACAAGCCAGCACCGCAGCCTTGAGGTCGCTCTTGCCCTCGTTGGCGGCCTGCAGCGTGTCGGGCCGCATGGCCCGCCGCAGAGCCTTGGAGGCATACGCGTAGAGAAAGAGCGCACCGCCTACGGTCACCAGCGTGATGAGAACGGGCGACTGCGCAATGAGCGTTCCGAGCCCGGCAACCCCCACCGTGATCAGCAGCGCGTCCGACAGCGAACAGATCAGGCACAGCACGAACACATGCTGCCCCAGCAGTCCCTGGCGCAGGATGAAGGCGTTCTGTGCGCCGATGGCGATGATCAGCGATGCGCCGAGGAAGAACCCGGCCAGCATGGGGGGAATCAGGGAAGTATCCATGTCGTGCCTGTTCGATTGCTGGATGACGCGGGAGGGAATGCTGCTGTGGTCTGAGGGAGTTGAAGGAAGGTGTGATAGAGACGAGCGCAATTCTTTCCGCGGGAAACGGAAAAGGCAAGTCGTCAGAACAAACTGAGTTGCTGCCCCTCTGCAGCCATTGGATCCCTCCTGTCCGCCTGCCGCTTCTCCTCCACCCTCGCCTGAAGATCCGGAGAATCGTTTCTGATCCGATTGACGCGGTCCGACACGGGGATGGCCTCGAAGAAGCCTTCCTCGACCGGCTCCAGAAGATCTGCCACATGGCGTGGCTCTTGTGTCCGGCAATCGAGCCAGCGGTCGAAATCCTCCGGCCGGATGACCACCGGCATCCGGTCGTGGATGGGACGGATGTCGGCGCTCGCCCGCGTGGTGAGGATCGCGCCCGTGTCGATCTCCGAGCCTCCGGGCTCCGACCAGGTCTCCATCAGGCCGCCGAAGGCGATGAGGTCGCATTGTGTTGGGCGCAGCCAATAGGCCCGCGAGGTTCCGTCGGAAAACCGCTTCCACTCGTAGAAGCCAGAAGCGGGAACGAGCGTCCTGCGGTGCCGCATGGCCGCGCGGAACGATGGCTTTTCCGCCGCGGTTTCGGCACGTGCGTTGATGATGAGCGACAGGTCCCGCGGGTTCTTCGCCCAGGACGGGATGAAGCCCCAGCGCACCAGCACCGCCTGCCGATGCGGGAGATTCGATCCATGGGGACGCACGGGCCCGGCCTCCACCATCAGGATCGGCTGCGTGGGCGCGATGTTGTAGCGTGGCGGAAACGGATGGCAGTCGGCCACCCCGAAAACATGCTCGACTTCCGCCGGGGTCGCCGTCAGGGCGAAGCGTCCACACATTCTATCATTGCTTTCCTGAGAGCTTGCGAAGGCGTGAGGCTCGGGTAAGCTAGTTCATCCAACCGGGCAATCACAGACCTCCATGGCCGATATCCACGCAGTTTCCATCGTTGTGTTCCAGAATGGGCGCTTCCTTCTGGTGCGTCGCGGCCATCCGCCTGCTGAGGGCCTCTACGCCTTTCCGGGCGGCCGGGTGGAACCCGGCGAGGACGACGAGACCGCCGCCCGGCGCGAGCTTATGGAGGAAACGAATCTGGCGGCTTCGCATCTCACGGCCTTCGACCGCATGACGCTCGAAGCGGACGACGGCCGGCGCTACAGCCTGGCGGTCTATCGCGCCGCAGGCGTGGCGGGTTCCCTCATCGCCCGCGACGACGCGGCCGCGGCCGGCTGGTTCACCCTGGACGAGATGAGCGGCCTGCCCGTCACCGAAAGCACGCTTTCCGTCGCGGCCCGGATTGCCGCAGCCGACCACGGGGATAGCGTTCTCCGCGCTTCCGGCGCGGATGCCATTCCTGACGCGTCCAAAAACGGAGGCGGGACAGACGGATGAAGCACAGCTTCCCTGCGCTTGCCCTTCTCATGGCGCTTGCTGGTGCGGCCACGCCTCGGCCCGTGCAGGCGGCCGAGGCCGTGTACGACCGCCAACTGATCCGCCTTGCCGAGGTGCTGGGCTCGCTCCAGTACCTTCGCGCCCTCTGCGGCGAACAGAATGCCCCCTGGCGCGCCCGCATGGAGGCCCTGCTGGAGGCGGAAAAACCCGATCCTGACCGTCGCGCCCGCATGGTTGCAGCCTTCAACCACGGCTACAGCGCGTTCGAGGCGGTCTATCGCACCTGTACCCCGTCCGCCATCGCGGCCATCAATCGCTACATGAAGGAGGGCGAAGAGCTCACCACCGGCATCGTCGAGCGTTACGGGCGCTGACCGGTTTACCTGACCTTAACCACAAAATGGTTGGCCTCTGCAGCGCCTCATTTCCCCTGCTAGTTTCTGTGGATCACGGGGCGCTCACACAGGCGAAGGAAAACTGACATGTTCGTGACGGTAGCTGATCTGAGGGAAAAGATTGAAGAAGACATGCGCATGACCTCGACGGCCTACCAGAACGAAGCCTGGGCCGAGGCCGTGCGCGAGGGCATCGAGCCCGAGATCATGGCCGAATGCGCCTTCACGACGGCGCTGCGGGAGCTGGCCAGGATCCGCGACGAGGCTGCCCTTCTCGCCATGCTTGAGGATTTGCGCGCGCGCGTCCTCTCCGGAGAGTTCGCCGCCGATCGCACGCGTCACTGAAACCCCGACATTGAACTTGGGGACCGAGCTGCTAGACTCGTGCCGTCCGCATCCAGAAGGCATACTGCTCCCATGTTGATCCCCTCTGCCATCACGCGGCTGTCCGCCGCCCTGCTGATCGTTCTCGCGGGCACGGCCGCTCCGGCCCTTGCGCTCAAGAACGATCCGGCCGGTGAGGCCGAAGACAAGACCAGCGGGGAACAGATCCAGCGCATTCCGCTGGATGCGATGACGCCCAAGCCCGGCAAGGCCGGCGATATGAGCCCTGCCGCCACGGAGCCGGAAGGCGAAACAAATGAACCCGGAGAAGCCGAAGGCGACGCTGAAGAGCAGCCGGGCAAGGCGGAAGAGCCTGGCGCACCGGGCGTCCAGGAACAGGACCAGCCTCCGGCAATCATTACCGATCCTGCCAAGCTTCCCGAACCGGTCCGGCGCATGCGCCGCCTCATCATGGATGCGGCCCGCACCGGCAACGTGGAGCGCCTGCGCCCGCTGCTCGGCTCCGGCGACAACGGCACACAGATCAGTCTCTCCGAGGTACCCGACGACCCGATTGAGTTCCTGCGCAGCCTTTCGGGTGACCCGAAGGGCTACGAGATCCTCGCCATTCTGCTGGAGGTGATGGAAGCGCCCGCCGTCGAGCTCGCCCCCGGCACTGACGAAGCCATTTACGTCTGGCCCTATTTCGTCGCCGTTCCGCTCGACAAGCTGACGCCGCCTCAGATGGTGGAGCTGATGACGCTGGTGACGGCCGGCGACTACGAGGCGATGGAGGAGTTCGGCGCCTACAACTTCTACCGCGTCGGCATCACGCCGGAAGGCGAATGGGTCTTCTTCGTCGCGGGCGACTGACCTTCCGGCCGAGCCGTTTGCGTCTGGGCCGAGCCGTAAGGCTTGCCGCTCCGCCTGAACCGTCTTACCTACGCACTGCCGGGACAGGAATCTTCCGGCGGAATCAGGAGAGACACCGATGAGCCTTGTTCATCTCGCCGACCGCGCCGTCATTCGCGCCGAGGGACCGGATGCCGAAGCGCTGCTGCAGAACACGCTCACCCTCGACCTGAACCAACTGGCCGAAGGCGAGGCCCGGCCCGGCGCGCTGCTCACCCCGCAGGGCAAGATCATGTTCGACTTCGTGATCTCGCGGGCGGGCGAGCAGGCCTTTCGCCTCGACTGCCGCCGTGACATCGCCGAGGATTTCATCCGCCGCCTGACCTTCCTTCGCGTCCGCGCCAAGGTTAATTTTTCGTTGCCGGATCAGGAGGTTGTCGGCGCCGGCTGGCAAACCGATTCATCGGCTTCACAAACTGATTCAGCTTCTTCACGCGCCGATTCAACGGGCGGAGAAACCGATTCAGCTTTTCTGGCTGACTGCCGGTTTCCCGAGGGCGTTGGTGTCTTCCGCATCTACGCGCCGAAGATCGAAGCCAACGCTTCTGTGAGCGAATGGGACTGTTTGCGCATTGAGCACGGTGTTGCGGAGAGCGGCACTGATTACGAACTGCAGGATGCCTTCCCGCATGATGTTCTGTTCGACTTCAACGGCGGCGTGGGACTGCGCAAGGGCTGCTATGTCGGCCAGGAGGTGGTCTCGCGCATGCACCATCGCCGCACCGCCCGCCGCCGCGTGGTGATCGTCGAGGGCGCGTTACCCCTCTCACCTGACGAGAGAGAGATCACCGCCGGCAGCAAGCCCCTCGGCCAGCTCGGGACCATCGTGGATACCCATGCGCTGGCAATCGTGCGCATCGACCGCGTGGCGGAAGCGAAGGCAGCCGGCGAGACCATTCTGGCGGGCGGTGTGGAGCTCAGTCTCCGGGTCCCAGCCTGGGCAGACTTCTCCCTCGAACCCGTCGAGACCTCTGCGGAAGGCAACTGATGGCAGCTCTTCCGCCAAAACCGGCGCGCGCCTGGCAGCGGATGCTCTCGGGCCGCCGCCTTGACCTGCTTGATCCCTCGCCGCTTGACGTCGAGATTTCCGACATCGCCCACGGCCTCGCCCGTGTCGCCCGCTGGAATGGCCAGACGCTCGGCGACCACGCCTTCTCGGTCGCGCAGCACTCCGTGCTTGTCTGGCAGATCTTCCGCAAGCTGTACCCGGCTGCCTCCGCCCGCGAGCAGATGGCGGCGCTCCTTCACGACGCGCCTGAATACGTGATCGGCGATATGATTTCGCCCTTCAAGGCCGCGCTCGGCGACGACTACAAGTCTGTCGAGAAGCGCCTGCAGCATGCCATCCACCTGCGTTTCGCGCTGCCGGTCGAGCTGCCGGTGGCGCTCAAGAAGGCGATCAAGCGGGCCGACCGCATCTCCGCCTATTTCGAGGCGACCCGCCTGGCGGGCTTCTCCGAGGCGGAAGCGGCTAGGTTCTTCGGCCGTCCGCGCGGTATTTGCGCCGACGATTTCGACCTCTCCCCCCTGCCCGTCATAGAGGCGCAGGCAGCCTTCCTGGCGAGCTTCGCCCGCATCGAGAGGGATCTCCCGGTCAGCAAGCGGCTGATGAAAGCCTGAAATCCGGCAGGCCGGGCAACCCCTCGCCAGCAGATTGTCCAGAAATATCATTGATCCATATAATCAAGACTATTGACTGGATTGATGATGAAATTTCATTTCAATTGTATCTGGCCCGACCCGGAGCAGGGCTCCCCCCAGAGGATTTTCCCATGACCACTTATCAAGCCGCCCAGCGTTCGTCCCTTCCCTGGTTGATCATCATCAGCGGCTGCCTGATTGCCGCGCTGACCTTTGGCCCGCGTTCGGCAATGGGCCTTGTGCAGCTCCCGATGCTTCAGGAGAAGGGCTGGGACCGCAACACGTTCGGACTGGCGATGGCGATCCAGAATCTGGCCTGGGGTGCAGGCCAGCCGATCTTTGGCGCGATCGCCGACCGCTTCGGCACCTGGCGCATTCTGGCGCTGTCCGGCGCGATGTACGCGACCGGCCTGCTGCTCATGGCCTGGTCGCCCTCACCGCTGATCCTGCACATTTCGGGCGGTATTCTGGTGGGCCTCGGCGTCGCCGCCGGCTCCTTCGGCATCATCCTGGCAGCCTTCGCACGCCATGTACCGGCGGAAAAGCGCAGCCTCGTCTTCGGCATCGGCACGGCGGCGGGCTCCGCCGGCATGTTCCTCTTTGCGCCCATCACCCAGGGCATGATCGCCCTGTTCGGCTGGTCCGACACGCTGGTCTGGATGGGCATCGCCATGCTGGTCATCCCGATTCTGGCTATCCCGCTTGCGGGCAACTCGAAAACCGGCGCGCAGCAGGCCCATTTCGATCAGACCTTCGGCGAGGCTCTGCGCGAGGCCTTCGGCCACCGCAGCTTCGTCCTGCTGGTCTCGGGCTTCTTCGTCTGCGGCTTTCAGGTGGCCTTCATCACCGCCCACTTCCCGGCCTATCTGGCCGACATCGGCATCGATGCGAAGTATGCCGTTATCGGTCTTGCCGCGATCGGCTTCTTCAACATCGTGGGCTCCCTCGCTTCCGGCGCCATCAGCCAGCGCGCTTCCAAACCGATCTTCCTGGCGCTGATCTACCTGGCCCGCTCGGTGGCGGTGACGCTCTTCCTGCTGATCCCCGCCAGCCCCGCGACGGTGATCATCTTTTCGGTCGTCATCGGCATCCTGTGGCTGTCGACCGTTCCGCCCACGAACGCGCTCGTCGCCATCATGTTCGGCACGAAATACCTGGGCATGTTGGGCGGCATCGTCTTCTTCTCCCACCAGGTGGGTTCATTCCTAGGCGTCTGGCTCGGCGGCTATCTCTACGACCAGTTCGGCTCCTACGATCCGGTCTGGTGGCTGGGTGTGGCGCTGGGCATCTTCGCGGCAATCGTCCACTGGCCGATCCAGGAGCGGCCCGTGGAGCGACCGGCCATGGCAGCCGCGGAGTGAGACGCGCCCTATCCCTCAGGCTTCGATGGATTCAGCAGGCTCAGAAAAAAGGGGGGGGGCCGCTCAGGCAGCTCCCATCCCCCTCATCGCCGCTGCGATAAACCCGGCGCGAGCTTCGGGCATGGGGAGACCCCGCGGCTCGTAGAGATGGCGGAACAGGAAATGGCCGGTGAGCGCCATGGCCTCGCCGATCGCCTGCACGTCGCAGGCCGTCTCCGCGGTTGACGTCAGGATGGCGGGCAAGGGCAGCAGCTTGTCCGCCCACGGCGCGCCCGCCTCCCGCGTCACCGCCCTTCCCGTCTTCGGAGAGACATAGGCAAGGTTGGCGCGCTCGCCGGTGAGTGCGCATTGGGAAAGGTCGAGGCCGAACCCGAGTTCCTCGAGCACCGCGAGCTCAAACCGCGCCATCAGAACGGCTCCGGCCATCGGCTCACCGAGATGTTCGGCGACGAACCCCAGCGCCCTGAACAGACCCGGATGCGGGTCGCGCTCGGGCAGGAGCCTGAGGTGCGCGGCAAGCGTCTGGATCCCGTAGATCGCGACAGGCGAATCGATCAGGCGGGCGGCGTTGAGTTGCAGGGGCTCCACCTGGAACGTGCCTAGATGTTCGTCGAGCCGCGCGCGCCAGGCAAGGTCGAGCAGATTGCCTGGCTGCAGCGCGGGCTGCATGCGCCGGGACCGCCCGCCACGCACGAGGCCCATGTGGCGGCCATGCGCCTCCGTCATGACCTCCAGCACGACGCTGGTCTCACCGTATTTCCGGGTGCCCAGAACTATGCCCTGATCGCGCCACTCCATCAGCCTGAACCCGAATTTGCCCCCATCCTGCCGCTCCGGCTCAGGAAACGTGTCCAGGAAACGCCGCGCCCGCACCGCGGCGGGAGCGGCAAGAGTCTCCGAGCCTCAGCCCGGAAACTCGAGACCCATCTCGCGGTAGCGCTCCGGATCGTCACCCCAGTTCTCGCGCACCTTCACGAACAGGAACAGGTGAACGGGTTGTTCCAGGATCTCCGAAAGCTCCTGGCGGGCGGCCTGACCGATGGCGCGGATCGTGGCGCCCTTGTGCCCGAGCACAAGTTTCTTCTGCCCTTCCCGCTCGACATAGATGACCTGTTCGATGCGCACGGATCCGTCCTTGCGCTCTTCCCATTTCTCCGTCGTCACGTGGGCCGAATAGGGCAGTTCCTGATGCAGCCTGAGATAGATCTTTTCGCGCGTGATCTCGGCCGCCAGCATGCGCATCGGCAGGTCGGAGATCTGGTCCTCGGGATAGTACCAGGGGCCCTCGGGCAGCGCCTCCGCGAAATAGTTGAGCACGTCCTGGCAGCCCGATCCCTTGAGCGCCGAGATCATGAAGGTACGCTCGAACGGAACGCGCCTGTTGGCTTCCGCCGCGAGTTCCAGCAGCGTCTCCGGCTTCACGCGGTCGATCTTGTTGAGGATCAGCACCTTGGGCTGGCGGACCTTGCTGAGGTTATCGAGGATCGTCTCGGCGTCGCCCTTGATGCCGCGCTCCGCGTCGATGAGGAACGCCACGATATCGGCGTCACCGGCTCCGCCCCAGGCGGTGCTCACCATTGCCTTATCGAGGCGGCGTCGCGGGCGGAAGATGCCCGGCGTGTCGACGAAGACGATCTGCGTCCTGCCCTCGGTGACGATGCCGCGCACCAGCGTGCGCGTCGTCTGCACCTTGTGGGTGACGATGGACACCTTGGCGCCGACCAGCTGGTTGAGCAGCGTCGACTTGCCGGCGTTGGGGGCCCCGATCAGCGCAACGAACCCGGACCGCGTGGGGGCCTCGGTGCCTTCGGCTGTGTCTTCTGGTTCGTTATTCATGCGTCAGATGCTTTCCATACGCCTTCGCGGGTCAAGACTTCCTGGGCGGCGAGCTGCTCGGCCTCGCGCTTGGACCGTCCCCTGCCCCGACCGTCCGCCACGCCCTTGATCTTCACCGCGACGGTGAAAACGGGGTCGTGGTCCGGGCCGCTTCGATCCTCGACCACATATTGCGGCGTATCGCCGGCGACCTGGTGCGCCCATTCCTGCAGCGCCGTCTTGGCGTCTGCCCGCGCCTTGCCGATGGACATCGCGCGGCCTTCCCAGTGAGCGTGGATGAAAGCGCGCGCGCCTTCAAGTCCGTCCTGCAGATAAATGGCCGCGATCAGCGCCTCCATCACGTCGGCGCGCATGTTGATCTGCTTGCGCGCGGCGAGCGCCTTCACGTCGCTGCCCTTGCGGATGAGGCTGCTGAGCCCGAGCTCGTCCGTCATCTGCGCGAGCACCTCGGCATTGACGAGCCCGTTGAGGCGCAGCGACAGCTCCCCTTCGCTCGCCTGCGGAAACTTCCGGAAGAGCATGTCCGCGATGACGAGCCCGAGCACCCGGTCTCCGAGAAACTCGAGGCGCTGGTAGTCCGCGCTTGCCCTGGCGCTGGAATGGGTCAGCGCCTCTTCGAGGATGCGGGGATCCTTGAAGTGGATCCCGATGCGTTCCTCGACGGCCTTGACCAGCTCCTTGTCCCTTAACGGCTTTACCATGTCGTGCCGCCTACCGGACCCATGTGAAGAGGCGGGAGAAGCGCACTTCCGTCGGCCATTTCCAGATCTCGAGCGGGCTCGCGCCGCCGGCGATAGAGAAGAAGATGATGTTGGCGCGGCCTACCAGGTTCTCCGCCGGGACGTACCCCACGGAGAAGCGGCTGTCGGTCGAGTTGTCGCGGTTGTCGCCCATCATGAAGTAGTGGCCCTCCGGCACGACGAACTCGCGGGTGTTGTCGCCGATCGAATTGGGGATCAGGTCCAGCGTCTCGTAGGACACGCCGTTGGGCAGCGTCTCGCGGTAGACGTCGACCGGCCGGTTCATCTCCGTGATGTCCGGGTCGTTGATCTGGCGGACGAGCTCGCGCGGTACCGGTTCGCCATTGAGGTAGAGCTGCCCGTCGCGCATCTGCACGCGGTCACCGGGCAGGCCGATCACGCGCTTGATGTAGTCGAGCGAGGGCTGCGGCGGGTACTTGAAGACCACCACGTCGCCGCGCTCCGGTTCGCTTCCGAAGATGCGGCCCGAGAAGAGCGGCGGATTGAACGGGAAGGACGCGTTGGAATAGCCGTACGCCCACTTGGTGACGAACAGGTAGTCTCCTTCCAGCAGGGTTGGCCGCATCGAACCCGAGGGGATCGAAAAGGGCTGGAACAGGAACGTTCTGATGACCAGCGCCAGGAGCAGCGCCTGAATGATGACACTGACGGTTTCACCGATCCCGCCAGACTGTTTCCGCGATTTGACAGCCACGCTACCTCTTTCCTCAGCTCTATCGTTGCAGCCGCAACAATTGGGCCTTCTTATCGGCTACGACTCACTCCCGCAATGCGGTCGAGGTCAGTCTTTGCCATCCTGCTGCAGAGCGGGTACAGCTTCAATCACCACAAAGGCCTGAGCCAGTGGATAGTCGTCGGTGATCGTCAGATGGATGACCGCACGCATGCCCTCCGGAACCATGGCCCTGAGTCTGAGCGCCGCCCCTCCGGTCAGCTCCATCGTCGGCTTTCCGCTCGGCAGGTTGACGACACCCATGTCGCGCCAGAAAACCCCGCGTGACATGCCTGTCCCGAGCGCCTTGGCGCAGGCTTCCTTGGCGGCGAACCGCTTGGCGTAGGACGCGGCCCGCTGGGCCCGTGCCTCGGACTTCCGGCGTTCGATCTCCGTGAAGATGCGGCCGATGAATCGCTCGCCATGTCTCTCCAGCGTCCGCTCAATCCGCCGGATGTCTATGATATCACTGCCTAGACCGATGATCATTCACCTACCTTCACATTGACGTGGGCTACCCGGGATGTGAGCCGTCCGGCTGTATGCGCGCGGTTGCGCGCGCCTGGCCCGCTGTCCGTCTGCGCCGGCGAAGTCTACGGATGCCCATGAAGACAAGGAAATAAGTGATGACTGCGGCCACGCCGCCGAGCAGCACCGATCCGACCAGCATCGGCTTCAGCAGCGGATCCCAGAGCCGGGCGAACTCGAAATCGAGGAGAAGGTTCCCCAGGCTGTTGGCGCCGATCGCCGTCTCGAGATTCTGTTGCAGGACGAGCTGCCCCACCTGGAGTGTGGCGCCCCAGATGAAGGGAAGCGTGATCGGATTGCCGAGCGCCGTGCCGGTGGCGGCGGCGATGACGCTGGCGCGGACAAGCCAGGCGAGCACGATGGCCAAAAGGAAATGCAATCCGACGAAAGGCGTGAACGTGCAGAAAACGCCGATGGCCAGCCCCGCCGCCACAGCATGGGGAGATCCTTGCAGACGAAGGGCCTTGACCATGAAGTAGCGGGCCGACCTGCGGAACGAACGCCGGGGCCAGAGCATCATCCTGATCCGCTCCCCCCATGTGATCTTCGCTCTCTGCCCGAACAGCATATCCTTAGTGTATCACCTCAAGCGGTCGCCTGGCCGAACTGCGCAGGCAGCCGAAACTTATTGCATTATCGACTGCGTTTTCCGGAATGAGAAGCGTAACATGCAATGAGACGGTCCGGCAGGATGCGCAGGGCGCGGATGCTGGACCAGTCTCCGGGCGAAATTGCGGCCACCGGCATTCTGTAGCCGCTTCCGCAGCCGACGCCCCGCTCCGCCATCGTGCGGCCGGCAACCGGCATTTTCTCTCCGGCAGCACCTGCCTGACCTTCGTCAGCCATGAACGCGCCGCACGTCGCTCACGCAGTCGATCTCCTTGAGCTGAGAGATGAGCCGCGTCAGATGCTTCAAATCCCACACCTCCAGCTCGAAGTCCATCTCGGTGAAGTCCGGCGCCGTCCGCGTCATCGACAGCTGGTGGATGTTGGCGTCGTTGGCGGCGATCACCTGGGCGATCTCGGCGAGCGAGCCGGGCTCGTTAATGGCAACCACGGCGATGCGGGCCGGGAAGCGCTCCTTCATGTTCTCGTCGATGTCCCAACGGACGTCGATCCACAGTTCGGGCTTGTCGTCATAAGCCACCAGCGCGGGCGACTGGATTGGATAGATCGTGATGCCCTGCCCCGGTTGCAGGATGCCGACGATGCGGTCGCCCGGCACCGCCCCTTCCGGCGCGAAACGGACCGGCAGGTCCGAATTGATGCCGCGGATCGGCAGTGCGTTGTCGCTGCCGGACGGCGTGTCCTTGCCCTTGCCCTTGCGGCCGAGCCGCCCGGGGAGCTTGAAGAGCATGCCGGCGGCGTTGCGCAGGTTGAACCAGCCTTCCTCCCGGGCCGACTGGTTCTGCGTCACGCGCTCGTCCTTGTAATCCGGATAGACGGCCCGCAGCACGTCCTGCGACGTGAGCTCGCCACGGCCAACCGAAGCCAGCACGTCCTCCACCTCCTTGCGGGCGAGACGGTGCAGCACGGGCTTGAGGAGCTCCTTGGAGAACGGCTTGCCGGCGCGTTCGAAGGCGCGCTCCAGAATGCGGGCGCCGAGGCCGGAGTACTGCTTGCGGATCGCGTTGCGTGTCGCCCGGCGGATGGCCGAGCGCGCCTTTCCGGTCACGACGATGGACTCCCAGGCTGCCGGCGGCACCTGCGCCTTCGAGCGGATAATCTCCACCTCGTCGCCGTTCTTGAGCTCGGTCATCAGCGGCATGATGCGGCCGTTGATCTTGGCGCCAACGCAGGTGTCGCCGATGTCGGTGTGAACCGCGTAGGCGAAGTCGATGGGTGTCGCGCCCCTCGGCAGGGCGATGAGCCGGCCCTTTGGCGTGAAGCAGAACACCTGATCCTGGAATAGCTCGAGCTTGGTGTTCTCGAGGAAGTCTTCCGGATTGTCGCCTTCCGCCAGCGCCTCGATCGTCCGGCGCAGCCATGCGTAGGCATTGGTGTCCTTGGAGATCTGATGGCCTTCGGCGCGCGTCTTCGATCCGAAATCCTTGTAGATCGTGTGCGCCGCCACGCCGTATTCGGCCACGAAGTCCATCTCGCGCGTGCGGATCTGCAGCTCGACGCGCTGGCGCGACGGACCCACGATGGTCGTGTGGATGGAGCGGTAGTCGTTCTGCTTCGGCGTGGAGATGTAGTCCTTGAAGCGCCCGGGCACCATCGGCCAGGTGCTGTGGATCACGCCCAGCGCCCGGTAGCAGTCCTCCACGTTGTCCACCAGGACCCGGAAGCCAAAGATGTCGGACAGCTGCTCGAAGGAAAGCGCCTTTGTCTCCATCTTGCGGAACACGGACCACGGCTTCTTCTGGCGGCTCTTCACCTCCGCCTTGATCTTCTGCTCCTCGAACTTCTTGGCGAGGGCCTCCTCGATTTCGCTGATAACGCCCTTGTTCCGCTCCGTCAGCTCCTTCAGGCGCTCCGTGACCGCCTGATAGGCCTCGGGGTTGATGTAGCGGAAAGCGAGCTCTTCCAGCTCCTCGCGCATTTCCTGCATGCCCATGCGCCCGGCGAGTGGCGCATAGATGTCCATGGTCTCCTCGGCGATGCGCAGCCGCTTGTCCGGCCGCATCACGTCGAGCGTGCGCATGTTGTGCAGCCGGTCTGCGAGCTTGACCAGCAGCACGCGCACGTCGTCGGCGATGGCCAGCAGCAGCTTGCGCAGGTTCTCTGCCTGTGCGGCCTTGGTGGAGACGAGGTCAAGCTTCTTGAGCTTGGTCAGCCCCTCGACGAGCGCGCCGATGTCCGGGCCAAACAGCTCGTCGATCTCCTGGCGGGTCGCGGTCGTGTCCTCGATCGTGTCGTGCAGCAGCGCGACGGCGATCGTCGACTCGTCCAGGCGCATGTCGGTGAGGATGGCGGCGACTTCGAGCGGGTGGGAGAAATAGGGATCGCCGGAAGCGCGCTTCTGATGGCCATGCTTCTGCATGGCATAGACATAGGCTTTGTTCAGGAGGGCTTCGTTGACGTCAGGCTTGTATCGCTGCACGCGCTCCACAAGCTCGTACTGACGCATCATGCTTGTTGTCTCCCCACGCAATCCATAGTCGCCCGCCGGAGCCGCGCGCGCCGACGGGCGCAATGCTTTAGTGCTCCAATTATCTTGCAGCTAAACGTCTCACGCCCCGAAAGCAATCACTTTCGAGGCGTGAGATAGATACGTTTCGCAGAAATTCCAGTCTCTTCCGCCCGTGGGAACCTGCGGGAGAGACGGGCCGGCTCGCGCCGGCTCTCAGTAATCGTCGTTCTTTTCGGGAGCGACCAGGCCCTCGATGCCGGCGAGCAGCTCTTCCTCGCTCATGCGGTCGAAAGTGATCTGCTCCTCCGGCGAGAACTGATCGTCGCTCTCGTCGGTGATGGCAGGCAGATCCGGCTCGGGCTCGTCCACTTCGACATGCTTCTGCAGCGAGTGGATGAGATCCTCCTTCAGATCATCCGGCGACAGGGTCTCGTCCGCGATCTCGCGCAGCGCGACAACCGGGTTCTTGTCGTTGTCGCGGTCCACGGTGATCATCTCGCCCTGGGAGATCTGCCGCGCCCGGTGAGCAGCCAGCAGAACCAGCTCGAAGCGATTCGGAACCTTGTCGATGCAATCTTCTACGGTGACGCGGGCCATGGTTTGCCCCTTTCATTCGCATATGTCGGAAAGACTCGGGCGACCCATAGCTTTTCCTGACGGAAAACACAAGCACCCTCGCCTGCGACATCCCTTGCGCTGAGGAAATGCAGGCAAGTCGCCCATTACTGTTGTGTTGTCGCCACTAATCTTATGGATGCTAAATTATCCACCATTGGCAACATTTCAATAGCGTACTATCTATGGCAATATCAACATTTGCTTGGAGCGTGGCGGCAGCGCCCTCCAACAGCCATTGAGAAAAATGCCGATTGCCTCATGAAGGGATTGTTGCCACATGTTTGATCCGCGCGAAAAGATCGCAATGTTCATCGACGGCGCGAATCTGTATGCCACGTCGCGTGCGCTAGGTTTTGACATCGACTATCGAAAGCTTCTGACAGCTTTCCAGAAGCGCGCCTATCTTCTTCGCGCGTACTACTACACTGCGCTGGTGGAGGATCAGGAATACTCGTCGATCCGCCCGCTGATCGACTGGCTGGACTACAACGGCTACAAGGTCGTGACGAAGCCCGCCAAGGAGTTCACGGACTCCGCCGGGCGCCGGAAGATCAAAGGAAACATGGACATCGAGCTGACGATCGACGCCCTGGAGCTGGTCGACGTGGTCGATCACTATGTCCTGTTCTCCGGTGACGGTGACTTCCGCACGCTCGTGGAAGCCTTGCAGCGTCGCGGCCGCAAGGTCAGCATCGTGTCGACGATCCAGTCGCAGCCGCCGATGATCTCGGACGAGTTGCGCCGCCAGGCCGACAGCTTTATAGACTTGGCTTCATTGCAACATGAAGTTGGCCGGGAGCCGTCCGAGCGCCCGGCGCGCAGGACTGACCCGGGCTTTGACAACGCCGAGTGAACTGACAGCAGACCCGCCTTATCGCTGTCCGCTTTGCCCGCGCCTCTACGCCTTCCTTGAGGAATGGCGCGCGCGGGAGCCGGATTGGTACAACGGGCCGGTACCGACCTTCGTCCCGAGGGCCGGCGTCGAGGACGTTCGCCTGCTGATCGTGGGTCTCGCTCCCGGGGTCCGGGGCGCCAACCGGACGGGGCGTCCCTTCACGGGCGACTATGCCGGCGACCTGCTCTATTCCACGCTGATCAAGTACGGTTTCGCGAAAGGGGTTTTCGAGGCAAGGCCCGATGACAGCCTTGAGCTGATAGACGCGGCCATCACCAACGCGGTCCGCTGTGTGCCGCCGGAAAACAAGCCGGAGGGCGCGGAGGTTAACACCTGCCGGAAAAACTTCCTCGAGCCGACCATTCGCCGCTTCCCGAATCTCGCGGCGATCGTGACGCTGGGCACGATCTCCCATCAGGCCACGGTGCGGGCGCTGGGTTTCCCCGTGAAGCTCCTCCCCTTCTCCCACGGCGGGGAGCATGACGCGGGGAATGTGCGCATCTTCGCGAGCTATCATTGCTCCCGCTACAACACCAACACCGGCAAGCTCACAACGGAGATGTTCGAGAACGTCTTTGCGAGCGCCCGGAAATACCTGGACCGGGCGGTCTGAGGGCCCTCGCCTGGGGAATGACGGAGAGGAAAAGGAGCGGTTCAGTACCGCTCCTTGAGAAGCCTTGCCTTTTCGCGTTCCCAGTCGCGTTCCTTGCTGGCCTCGCGCTTGTCGTGGAGCTTCTTGCCGCGGGCGACCGCCAGCTCCAGCTTCGCCCTGCCCCGCTCGTTGAAATAGATCTTGAGCGGAACCATGGTCATGCCTTCGCGCTCGACGGCCTGCGCCAGCTTCGCGAGCTGGCGTTTGTTGACCAGTAGCTTCCGCCTGCGGCGCGGCTCGTGGTTGAACCGGTTTCCGGCGAAATATTCGGGAATATAGGAGTTGATAAGCCAGAGCTCTCCGTCCTCTACGGAAGCGTAGGACTCCTGAATGTTGGAGCGTCCCTCCCGCAGCGACTTCACCTCCGTGCCGGTCAGCACCAGACCGGCCTCGAGCGTATCCACGATCTCGTAGGCGAAGCGGGCCTTGCGGTTGTCGGCAACAATCTTGATGTTCGGATTCTGCTTGGACATATCGCCTATATAGGACAGTTCAGACTTTCACAGAAACGCCGAACCGTCCTGACCTCTGCTTTTCGCGGTTCCCAATGATCCGGCTCCCGCTACTTCCGGAACCGCGCTCCGTCTGTCTGTCGGTTCCAGGCGGAAAACGGTTTCCGTGTTCCTGGGACCGCACACCATTCTTGGTCGCAGTCCCCCACGGAAAACCGGTTCCCGCTCTTCCTGGAACCGCTCCGGCTTCGACCCTAGTTCAGGAGTCCCGCGTGCCTCAGCGCGTCGTCAATCCGCTCGGCCGTCTCCGGCGCGACCGTCACCAGCGGCAACCGCAGCACGTTGTTGATCTTGCCGATGCGGGAGAGCGCATACTTGACGCCCGCCGGGTTCGGCTCGATGAACAGGGCCTTGTGGAGCGGCATCAGTCGGTCCTGCAGCTCGATCGCCCGATCCCTTTCGCCCGAGAGCGACGCCTTCTGGAACTCCGCGCACAGACGCGGCGCGACATTGGCCGTCACCGAGATGCAGCCCTGACCGCCATGCGCGTTGAACGCAAGCGCGGTGGCATCCTCACCCGACAGCTGGATGAAGTCCGGACCGCAGGCGAGGCGCTGCTCGGTCACCCGCTCGAGCTTGCCGGTCGCGTCCTTCACGCCGACGATGTTCTTGAAATCGGCGCGCAGGCGCCCCATCGTCTCGGGCGTCATGTCGATCACCGAGCGCGGCGGGATGTTGTAGATGAAGATCGGCAGCGACACCGACCGCGCGATGGCCGCGAAATGCTCGTAGAGCCCGCGCTGGTTCGGCTTGTTGTAATAGGGCGTGACGACGAGAAGCGCGTCCGCGCCCACCTTCTCCGCGTGCTCGGCGAAATAGATCGCCTCCCGCGTCGAATTGGATCCGGCGCCGGCGATCACCGGAACACGGCCGCCGACGGCCTGCACGCACATCTCGATGACAAGGGCATGCTCTTCATGGCTTAGCGTGGGCGACTCCCCGGTCGTGCCGACCGGAACGAGGCCATTCGTCCCTTCGTCAATCTGCCAATTGACCAGGTCATGAAAGGCTTTTTCGTCCAGGCTCCCATCCTGACGGAATGGCGTCACGAGCGCTGTGATGGAACCCCTGAACATGCGAACTTAACTCCTTGAAGTGAAATCAGTGCCCTCCTCCGGGGCACCCGGTGCCTGCCGAAGACAGGCGCGGCACCATAGTATTGCCATTCTGACGCTGCAAGAACTCTGCGTAAAAGAGACAATGCTGTTACGTGCGACAAACGCAACCGCATGTTTCCCCATGCGAAGACTTGCTTCGGAGGGCGTTGATATCCTTTTTTGGGCCGATGAAAAAGGTGTTTCTCGCGTGGGTCCGTTACGGAAAATCGTCGTAGCGCTCGCGCTTCTGTCAGCTTCTGTTCCGGCTCGCGCAATCGAGCTTCCGGACGAGGCTCCATTGCCCGAACTACGCCCCTATTTTCCGTCGGAACCGTTGTCCGCTTCGGTGTCCGCGCTCTTCGGCCGCCTGTTCAATCCGGATGCCGCACATCAGCAGCTGAAGGCCGGCCTCCGGGCGCTCGCTGATGGCGATGTCGACGCGGCACGCGCCGCCCGTAGCGAGCTTTCCGAGGGGGCTGTCGAACACAAGCTGCTTTCCTGGGCAATCGCCACGTCCGGCAACCGGGGCGTGACGAGCGACGAAATTGCTGAAGCCATGGCTGAGCTGCAAGGCTGGCCCGGCCACCATCGCCTGCAGGCGGCGCTGGAACGCGCGCTCTTCCGCGAGGACGCCAAAGCCGGGGTTGACCCCGCGACTCTGGAAACGCCCCGCACCTTGGAGGGCAAGCTTCTCCTGGCCCGGACCCGTCTGGCTGGCGACGACCCGGACGCCGCCCGCGCCCTGATCGCCCCGGTGTGGCGGACGGAAAACCTCTCGCCCCGTCACGAAAGCCTCATCCTCGACGAATTCGGTTCCCTCCTCACCTCCGAGGATCACCGTTTCCGCACCGAGCGCATGCTGTACGCGAAGGAGATTTCGGCTGCCAGACGCATCGAGCATCTCTCCGGGCTGGGCAAGCTTATAGCCGCATGGCAGGCCGTGGAGCGCAACGATTCCAAGGCGGCGCAGCTGATCGAGGCCGTACCGGCGGTGCAGCGCAAGGCGGCCTGGACCTTCCTCAAGGCGCGCCACCTGCGCCGCAAGGGTGAGCTGCAGGCCGCCGCGAAACTTATCTTGGACATTCCCCCTGCCGAGACCGCTGACGTGGATGCGGATGCCTGGTGGGCGGAGCGGCGGGCGCTGAGCCGGGAACTCCTGGATCAGGGCGAGTTCGACCTCGCCTACAGGATTGCGGCCTCCCAGCACGGCGGCAAGCCCGTGACCCAGGCCGACGCGGCCTTCCACGCGGGATGGTTAGCCCTGCGCTTCCTGAACGATCCCGCCCGCTCCGTCCCTCACTTCCGGCGCATCGCCGAGGTGGCGAGCGGCGCCATCACCCAGGCGCGAGCCCATTACTGGCTCGGCCGCGCGGCGGAGGCAGGCGCGCCGGACCTGGATGCGCAGGAGCATTACGCGCTGGCGGCGCGCCACCCGACAGCCTTCTACGGCCAGCTTGCGACGGCAAGGCTCGGCAATACGTTCCTGCCACTGACCTCGCCGTCGATCTCCGATCGGGACCGCGCCGCCTTCGCGTTCCGCGAGCCGGTCCGCGCGATTCGCCTTCTGGACGAACTCGGCTTCGGCCAGCTGGCCACGCAGCTCTCCCGCGATCTTGCCGACGACCTTGCGACGCCTGAGGAGTTGGCAATGCTTGTGGAGATGGCGGAGCAATCCGGCAATCACTATCTGGCCTTGCGCATTGCCAAGGCCGGAGCCACGCGCGGCCTCTCGGTCGGCGCGCTTACGCATCGCGTCGGCGCTATCCCCCGCAATGCCGAACTCACCGGCGCGGGCGAGGCGCTCGCCTATGCCATTGCCCGCCAGGAAAGCGAGTTCAACGTCGGCGCCGTATCGAGCGCCGGTGCGCGCGGCCTGCTCCAGCTCATGCCCGGAACGGCAAGGGAAGTGGCCATCAAGGCCGGGCTACCCTTCTCGCCCGTCCGGCTGACCTCGGATGCCGGCTACAGTGCGGCCCTGGGTGCCGCCTATCTGGATGAGCAGCTCGCCCGCTTCGAGGGCTCCTACATCCTGACCTTCATCGGCTACAACGCCGGACCCGGGCGCGCGCTCCAGTGGATCGATCGTTATGGCGACCCGCGCGGCAGGTCGATAGAGGAAGTCGTCGACTGGATTGAAAGAATTCCGTTCGCCGAGACCCGCAACTATGTCCAGCGGGTGATGGAAAACTATCAGGTCTACAAGTTCCAGCTTTCCGGCAGTTTCGAGATCGAAAAGGACCTGACCCACGGCCGCCGGCTTCCGGGCCCAACCGGGGACGGGAATCCCTAAGCGGTTCCCGGAAACGGCGGAACCGGTTCTTCACCCGATCGCTGAAAGACGGACGGCTCCGGCGCGAGACGTTCCCCTCGGGCTGGCGGTGCCGTTCCGCTTGATTGCGCTGTGCCGAGAAGGATGCCGGATACGGCGCCTGCTCCTGTCTTCGCATGCCAAGCAAGCCGTGGATGAAATCGTCCGCAAAAAAGAAATGGCCCGTGGGTTTCCCACGGGCCACTGAACTGTCAACTTCTAGGTCAGATTAGAAGTTGCGCTGCAGGCGGAGGAAGCCACCCCAGTGGTTGTCGCCGGACTCGAAGCTGTCGCCATCGTAGTAGTTGACGGCCAGCTTGGAGGCGAAGCCCTTGACGACTTCGTAGTCAACAACGGCGCCGAGGGCCCAGTCGTTGTAGCCTTCCACGAAGCTGTCACCGAAGTACTCACCACCGAAGCCGAGAGCCAGCTTCTCGTTGACCTTGTACTTCAGGTGAGCGCCAGCGGCCCACTTGTAGTCATACGGGCTGTACTGGCTTTCGCCGGAGGCGTAGACGCCAGCGAGCTGCAGCTCGAGCGGATCCGCCAGCTTGATCTTGGCGATGGCCTTGGCAGCGCCCTCTTCAGCGGTGGCGTCATAGGCGCCCCAAACGTTCAGGCTGCCCCAGCCCTGGGAGATGCCGACCTTACCGACGACGTTCGGCTTGTAGTCATAGTCGTAGTCGTACTCTTCGAGAGCGAGCGCAACGTTCACGCCGTTACCGAAGGCGAAGTTGTAGCCAACGGTGTGGACGCGGCTGTCGTAACCCCAGTAGTCGTACTCGCCGTCGAGGTCACCATCCCAGAGGGTGGTCTTGATACCGAAGAACAGGCCGCCCAGCTCGACGAAAGCCTGACGCAGGGTAACGCTGCCGCTGGGACCCCCCTCGCCAGCAAAGCCGGAGCTCTGGTTGAACCAGACCTGGATGAAGCTGCGGAGCGTGCCGAGCTCGGTCTCGGAACGGGCGTCGAGCTCAACGTTCGCACGGCCGAACTTGCGCCAGCCATCGTCACCCTCGGCCCAGTCGATCTGGTAACGGACGTAGCCGCCGATCTTGAGGCAGGTCTCGGTGCCCGGAATG
>ERZ777003.194-NODE-194-length-125775-cov-13.889150_pt1 | contig 125775 bp, 95 predicted proteins | sample MGYA00374956_ERZ777003 | MGnify/ENA primary metagenome ERZ777003 (study PRJEB29302, sample SAMN06268252) | bioreactor metagenome | isolation source: Joint BioEnergy Institute, California, USA | place: USA:Joint BioEnergy Institute, California, USA | collected...
GTGGTGATCAGCCCGGCCACTCAGCCGAGGCGACAACTACCCTGACACAGGGGGATATACGTCGCTCGCGCTCGCGGCCCAGAAACGGCCCTCTCGGGCCGAAAGGGCCTCCGTGACCCGTTGCGGAGGCCCCGCCCTCGGTGCTTCTTGGGCTTGATCCAGGGCTTTCGCGCTGGAATACGGTGGCCATGAGCGAAGTGGGGAAGATCGTCGGGCTCCTCAAGTCCGACGCGATCGAGAAGCAGATCGCGGCAGCCATCGTGCTCGGGGAGCTCAAGGCGAAGGGGCCGGGCGTCGTCGAAGGACTCGGCGACGTGCTCGACAGCGGCGTGTCGTTGCTCCAGGTGCATGCGCTCGACGCGCTCGCCCGCATCGGAGCGAAGAAGGCGCTCCCGAAGATCTTCCCGCTCCTGTCGACGGGGAACGACGAGGTCCGTCGAGCGGCGACGCGGGCCGTGGCGAGCGTGGGCGAGGAGGTCGTCCCGATCATCAAGCAGAAGATGGCGGTGGCCAGCCCCGAGGAGCGGCGCGCGCTCGACGCAGCGCTCGCCGAGCTCGGAGGCAAAGACGCGTTCTCCACGCTCATCAAAGGCCTCGCCTCGAGCGACGCCGAAGCGGCGAAGGCCGCAGCGCTCGCCGTCCGCCAGCAGATCAAGAACGCCGACGGCAACAAGCGCCGCAGCTACCTCGCAGAGGTCGAGAAGTTCCTCGAGGCGCAGAAGAAGAAGGGCGGATCGCCCGGAGCCATCGCCGCCGCGGTGAAGATCCTCGGCTACCTCGAGGACGAGAAGACCGTCCCGACGCTGCTCGCGTACGCCAACGACGAGAAGCAGCACCCGAGCGTCCGCCAGGAGGCCATCATCGCCTTCCGCTTCGCCCTTCAGAAGGACAAGCCGAAGTCGGGCGAAGCGTCCCGCAAGGGGGTGAGCGCGAAGGTCGTCGACACGCTCGTGAAGGCCGCCGAGGCGGAGGATCGAACCCTCGCGCAGACGGCGCTCCACACGCTCGGCAGCCTCCCGCTCGGCGAGGACACGGCCAAGCGACTGGAGAAGCTCGCGCTGCATCCCGATTTCGATCGAGCGCGCTTCGTCCTCGACCTGCTCGGACGCATGGGAGGGAACGAGGCCGCCCGCGTCCTCACGAAGGTGCTCGTCACGACGAACGACCGCCGCTACGCCGAAGCGGCCGCGGCGGGCCTCACCGGAAAGGAGGACGCCGTCCCCGCCCTCGCGAAGGCGCTGCTCGAGACGACGAACCCCGATCGCGCGTGGGTGTTGCGCAACGTCCTCCGCCCGACGGCAAAGAAGATCTCGCCCGCCCTCCGCAAGCAGATCCTCGAAGAGGCCATCGCGCGTCTCGGCAAGGGCGAGCGCAACTACGAGGCGCATCTCGACGTCGCACGTGACGCCGACCCGGAGGGCGTCGCGGAGGCCCTGCGCGGTCTCGCGGCCCGCCTCCGCAAGAAGGACGAGAACAAAGCCCGCGTCGTGCTCGCCATTCTCTGCAAGTCGGATCGCGCGACCGACGACGATCGCTACGCGCTCGCATCACTCGAGCTCTTGCGCTCGAATCGGGACACGCGCCCGGCGGCGCGCGCGGGCGACGAGTCGCTGCGCCTCCTCGGGAACCTCGTCCGCCACGGGTTCGACGTCGCGCGCGCCCTCAAGAAGGATCGCACGCTCGACCTCGAGCACCTCTACTACGTGGGCTTCCATTTCACCGAGGAGGGTCAGCCGCTCGGCCAGGAGCTCCTCGAAGAGGTCGTGAAGAAAGGCGGCAGGTCCAAGGTCGCCAAGATGGCGAAGAACAAGCTCGCGCTCGCCGAGGCGGAGTAGCGGCTCGGCGCATCGGGCCTCGGCGCATCGGACCTCGGCGCATCGGACCTCGGCGCATCGGGGCCTCGGGCTCTTGCCCGGGCTCAGTCGTCGTCGGACGGCCCGGCGGCGGGCTCGTCGAGCTGCTTGGCGATCGGCGCGTCGCCTCCGCCTGCGGCGGTGCTCGCGACGGGCTTCGTGGCCTCCGGCTTCGTGGTCTCCGGCTTCGTTGCCTCTGACTTCGTGGTCTCCGGCTTCGTGGCCTCCGGCTTCGTGGCCTCCGGCTCCGTGGCCTCCGGCTTCGACGCCGCGGCGCTCGACTCGTCTGCGTGCTCGCCTTCCTCGGTCGAGTCCTCGTTCGACGGGTGTCCTTCTTGCGCGCCTGCGCCTGCGCCTCCGTCCGCGGATGCTTTGCGCGCCGTGGGCTTTCGCTCGCCCGGCTTCGCCGCGGCCTTTGCGACAGGCGTCGCGGATGCGCTCGCGACTGCCGGATCCACCGGTACCTCCGGCTGCGCGCTCGCGCTCTCTTGCAGAGGCGCGGACGGCTCGTTCGCCGAAGCCGCGAGCTCGGGCTTCGGCTCCTCGCGGCCTCCGAGGAAGATCCCGAGCGCGATGGCGACGAGCGCGACCCCCACCGCGGCGTACAAGGCGATCGTCCGGCGGCGCTCTGCGGCCGCGGCCGCGGGGTCCGGCTCGAGCGCGTCGCGCAGCCTCTGGATGCGCGGTGCCGATTCGCTGACCGGCGCCGGCGCTTCCTCTTCGTCCTCGAGCGCAACCTCGAGACGACGAAGCCTGCGCGGGGTGAGGACGCGCATGCGGCTCGACGAGGATGGCGTCGGCGGAACGCGCGCGCCGCGTTCCGCGCCCCACTCGAGCAACGCTTCTCGAAAGGCCGAGGCGGACTGGAAGCGTTCGTCGGGATTCCGCGCCAGCGCCTTCATCACGATCGCCGCGAGCGCGGGATCGAGGGACGGCTTGAAGGTCCTCGGATCCGGAGCGTCCTTCAGCGCAATCTCGAACATGATCTCGTTGACGTTCTCGCCGGCGTGAGGGACCCGTCCGGTGAGGCACTCGTAGAGCACGACGCCCACGGAGTAGATGTCCGAGCGATGATCCATGTTCTTCGCGCCGCGGCACTGCTCGGGTGACATGTAGACCGGGCTGCCGAGCACGACGTTCGTGCGCGTGAGGCCCTGCGCCTCGTTGCCGGACGCGAGGACCTTGGAGATGCCGAAGTCGACGATCTTCAGGATCTCGTCCTCTCCCCCTCCCGCGTCGTCCGACGGTCGCACGATGAAGAGGTTCGCGGGCTTGATGTCCCGATGCAGGACACCGCGCGAGTGTGCGTGAGCGAGCCCGGACAGGGCATGGATGACGAGCTCGACGGCGCGTTGCTCGTCGAGGCTGCCGACGCGCTCGAGCAGCCGGCCGAGGTCCTCGCCGTCGAGCAGCTCCATGACGATGTACGGCCGGCCGTCCTCGAGGGAGCCGACCGCGTACACCTCGACGACGAAGGGAGAGTCGATCTGCAGCGCCGCCTCGGCCTCTTGGACGAAGCGGGCCCTTCGCTCCGGCCGCGTGACGAGCTCGCCGCTCATGATCTTGAGCGCGACGGCGCGATCCCCCATCTGCACGTCGGCGGCCTCGTAGACCGTGGCGCACGCGCCTTCCCCGATCCACCGGACGATCCGATACCGGCCTGCGATGAGCTCGTCTCGCGCGAGCACGACGAACCATCGTAGCGCGCGCCGCCATCGTCTCGTGAGGATCCTTCGCCGCAGCGAACGAAGGTGGCCGAAGGTACGCCCGCTCGGCCACTGCCGCGCCCGGCGTGCGTCGGAGGCCGCGCGTCGAGTCGTGTCGGGGGCCACGCGTCGAGTCGTGTCGGAGGCCGCGTGTCGAGCCGCGTAACAGGCCGCGGCTCGAAGGGCCGGCAGCGTGCGCCGAGCGAGCGAAGCCGGTAGGTCCCTGGGGGAAAGATCACCTTCGCCCTCCCCTCTTTGGCGAAGCGTTTCAGCTTGCGCGCGTACTCGACGCGGAAGGCCCGGAGCGCCGCGAGCTCGGCCGTCCGCCTCTCCGGGTCGACGCAGGCGACCGCGGGACGTAGCTTTCGATGCCGCGCTTTCGTCGATGGCTTGGCCGTCGGCGCGACGTCGACGAGCGACTTGCGGCTCGGGAGCGCGACGCGCTTCTTGCGTCGGATCTCGCGGTACTCGCGCTCCTTCTGCGCGACCGCTGCGCGAACGCGCGCGGCCCACTCGGCGCGCGTCTCCCGAGCCAGCTCGCGCATGGGCGGCGGTGGCCACCCCGCGCGCAGCGTGACCTTCGAAGGCATCACCCTGCTCTTCCGGCTGAAGTACCACTCCGGCCGCTCGTGCTCCGTCGTCTTGCCGTCGAGGTAGTCGAGCGAGCTGAAACCCGGCCAGTCGACAGCGCGGTCGACGAGGTGCGCCGCCACGGGGTTCGCAAGCACGTACACGATGGCGTCGAACACGTCTCGCGGCGTCACGAGGCGAGTCATACACGTCTCCTCGCTCGACCAGACGTTCTCCCAGCGGTCGTACCGGTGGTTGATGCACTTTGCGAGCAACTTGTGCAATCGCTGGACGAATGCGGGAACCGTCCCGAACCGATCGTAGACGACCGCGTGATAGTGATTCGACATCACGACCCACGCGATGACCTCGATCTTGTGCCTCCGAGCGGCCTCGGCGATGCAGTAGGCGAAGATCGCCTTCGTCCCCTCGTCCGGCTTCAGGAGGAACATCCGCTGCGAGATGCGGCGGGTGATGAGCAACACGTCCCCGGGCAGAACCCGACGCGGAGCCGTCATACCCCCCAGGTCGACCACCCGGCGGCGAAGTTGCGTAGATCCGCACCCCTGCCTGCCTGACTGTCTGCCTCCGCACCGACGTTACGACAAACAGGCGTGGTTTCGGTAGCATCGGGGCGATGGGGGCGGTCGTCTCGCGGGAATGTCCGAACTGTGGGGCACCCGTCCCGCCGCAACACACGCTGCTGACGTGCGGGTTCTGCAAGGCGCCGCTGATGGTGGTGAAGCCGCAGGCGCAGGCGCCGCAGATGCCGCAGGCGCCGGTGCCGGTGACTCCGTTCGGCGGGATGAGGGAGACGGCGCCACGTGGCGTGGGCGCCTCCGCAATGGCCGCGATGGCGGTCGCAATCGGCATCGTCTCTTTGGGCGTCGTGGCGGTGATCGTCATGTGGTCGTCGCCGACGGCGCCGATGGGTCCGATGCCCTCGCCTGTCTCGCCGATGGCGCCGGTGGAGGCGCCGACCGCAGTTTCCTTCACGGGAGACGGGTTGATCGCCATGTTCGATACGCAGTGCGCGCAGGGCGACGCGCAGTCGTGCATCACCGCCGGAGCGTTGTACGAGCACGGGCAGGTGGGCGTGCCCGTCGATCGCGCGAAGGCTCGCTCGTACTACCAGCGTGCTTGCCAGCTCGGGAACGACGCGGGATGCACGCTCGCGAAGCAGCTTTAGCGTCCTGCTCGAGGCATCGTGATCGCAGACCGGGTCGTCGACGGCCTTGGTCCTTGACCCTCGCAGCCGCAGGGCGATGATGTGCGCCGTCGATCGTCACGATCCTCACGATCCCCACGAGGCTCCCGAGGCACTGCCCATGCTCGACATCGTCCGCACCTCGCTCCACCGCGCGATCACGTCGCCCGCCGGCGATCGGTTCCTGGCGGTTCGCCTCCCGAAAGACCTCGCTCGGCGCATGAACGCCATGCTGGGCGAGCCGCTCTGCTCGGAGGCCGAGCTTCAGCGCCGGCGCGCGGGTCGCGCAAAGCTCGACGAGCTGAGGAAGACCGGTGGGCGCTCGCTGAGTGGGAGCTCGCCGGGTGAAAGCTCGCTCACCGGCTCGACGGTGAGCGCCGCGGCGGTGCAGGCCCCCGTCATGATCTACTTCGAGAAGGACCGCAACGTGCGGATGCTGCGCCGCATCCAGGAGCTGCTCGACGCCAAATCGGTCCGCTACACGCTCCTCGACGTCACGGACGACGAGACGACGAAGGACTTCGTCCTCCGCGAGGCGAAGTGCCAACTGGACGATCTTCCCATCGTCTTCGTCGCCACCACTGCCGTCGGCGGATACAACCAGCTCGTGGACTGGGACGTCTCCGGTCGGCTCGCGAAGGCTCTCGCCGGCGCGTGAGCTCGCCCCCGGCGGTGCATTCCTTGGGCTCCGCGTGAGCAAGACGCTCCGCCTCGCCTGGTACAAGATTCACGTCCGAGAGCGACGCGTGCGCGCGATGCCCGAGAGCGCGCTCGACGGCTCGCCGTTCTCGGGGCCGGCCGTCGATCTTCGCGGCGAGGACGCGACGCACGCCATCGACGCCGCGAAGCCCGTCGTCGCGTGGCTCGACGAGCGCGAGCCCGGCGTCGTCGTGCGATCGATCTCCGTGCACACCGAGGCGCCGCGCGTCATCGTCTCCGCCGAGCCGATACCAGGCGGAGATCCCCGCCCGCGCGCGCTGCGCTTCGACCCGCCATGGGCCGTCGAGCTGCGTGATGCCGCGCGCGACGCCGAGCACATCATCGGCGAGGCGTGTGCCCGGATGCTCGAGCGCCGCACGACGCGCTGACCCCGCGGGACTCACCCGACGCGCATGCTCTCGACGTGCGCCGAGCGACGAAGCTACCGCCCGTCATCGGACGGGCGGCGGCGCCGCTCCGCCTTGAACTGCACGCTCGTCCCGAGATGGCCGAGCCGCCTCGCCTCGAGACAGGCGGGCGAGCCGGGCTCGACGATACGGCAGTCGTCCGGACGCACCTCGTAGATCACGCACGGGTAGCGACCCGGGACCGAGACGTCGAGGCAGGCGCACCGATTGCCCGTGTTCTTCACGAACCGGAAGTACGGGGGACGGTCCTGAAGCTCCGTGTAGATCGGGAGGAGCTTGGGCCCGAGACGCTCCTCGTCCGACTCGAGCAGGTGGACCGTCTGCGGACCGTGATGGCAGCAGCGACCGCAGCTGACGCAGTCGGCGCCGTCCAGGTCCGGCTCGCCTTCGATGGGCGGAAGGCCTCGTAGCTCGCTCGGCTCCCTCGCGTCGGACACGGCGCTCCGATATCGCGGCGACCGACGCCCCGCAAGCGCGCACGCTCGCTCGAGCGAGCGCGAGGTCAGCCGACCGGGATCGGCCACTTCGCGTTCTCGACCATCGGCCAGAGCGCCCGCAGGGCCTCGCGGAGCTTCGCGGCGGTCGGGCGCTGACGCGGGTCGCGGCGGAGCGCGGGCACGAGCGCCTCCGCGAACGGGCCGACGTCGGGGTTGGCGACGAGCTCTTGCATGGGCTGCGGGAAGCCGTCGTGCGAGACGTGCATCGTGATCTGCGCGACCTCGTTCGGCGCGTCGAAGAGGACCTTGCCGGTGAGCATCTCGAACGCGACGCAGCCGAAGGAGTAGACGTCCGCGGCCGTGGGCGACGGGACGTAGCCGGGCGGGAGCACTCCCCAGACCTCGGGGGCGCCGTACGGGCCCGTGCCGCAGCCCTGGCGGATCTTCCGGCCCGCGAGCCCGAAGTCCACGAGCACGGCCTGCTCTCCACGACGGAGGATCACGTTCGACGGCTTGAGATCGAGATGCCCGATGCCGACGGAGTGCATGGCCTCGAGGCCGGCGAGCACGTCGTCGAGCGCCTTGAGGCACCGCTTCATGTCGAACGTCCGTGACTGGAGGACGCGCTCGAGCGAGATGCCCTCGACGAGCTCCATCACGAGGATGGGCAGCGGCTTCGTCCCCATGTCGAAGGTGACGAAGCGCGCGAGGTTCGCGTGGTTCGGCAGCATGATGAGCGCCGAGGCCTCCTCGCGGAACATCTTCAAGAACTCTTCCTGCGAGAGGCTCCGCGCCGCGGTGGCGTTGTACTCGGGGACCTTGAGCGCGAACCGCTCGGCGGTCGGATCGTTCTTGTCCTCCACGCGCGTGACGACGAACACCGACGCCGTCCCGCCCGAGCTCAGCGCGCGCTGGACGTAGAAGCCGCCGATCGTGCGTCGCGCAGGAAGCCACGCCGGGAGCTGCTCGGTGACCGGGAGGACGGCCGCGTCCGCCGACGGTCGCTCCTTCGGGAGGTCCGCGAGGCCCCACAGGAGGCCGGAGATGAGCCGCGCGAAGCCGTGGGGGATCCCCGCCACGAGCTCCTCGATCGCCTGGCCGAGGGTCTGCTCGTCGAGGGTCGCCTCCGCCTCCGCGAGGACGCGCGAGACCGCGATGCTGAGGAGCTTCGGGTGCGCGGGTGCCATCGCCGTCGGCGGCGCCTCCGGATCGATGCGCCCGCTCGCGCCGGCGCACATCTGCGCGAGCGCACCAACCCACGTCTCGACCGCCGCGACGACGTCGGCGTCCGACGTCCCGGACGTCGAGAGGGCGCTCAGCGCAGACACCTTCACCGTGGTCGCGAGAGCGCCGTGGATCCGGACGAGGACCGTGCGGAGCGACTCGCTGCGGGCCGAGCCCTCGAGGACCAGCTCGTCTGCGAGGCTCTCGAGCGCGGCCAGGCGTGCGTCGGCCGCCGCCCTCGTCGACGGACGGACGGAGTCGCCCGTCGCGTCGACCTCGAGCTGCGGCTCCGACTCGCGCAGGAAGCGCGCATACCGCGCGAGCACGTGGCGCAGGTCCGGGTCCATCGACGCCTCGGCGAGCGTCTCGAAGTCGCGACGGGCGCGGATGCGCATCGCGAGCACGAGCAGGGCGTCGGCGACGTCGCACACGCCGAAGCGGACGAGCGCGTCCAGGGCGCGAGCGAGCGCCGCCAGCAGCGTCCGCTTGAGCACCGGGGCCGGGTCCGCTCGGAAGTGATCGAGGAGCGCCTTGACCGTGCGAAGCCACAACGCGCGCAGGCGCTGGGCTCGCTGGACGTCGCCGCCGTCCTCGCCGCGCTGGCCGCGGCCGACGCCTTCCAGGTTCTCACCGAGGTCGCCGTCGACCAGATGCAGGAGCGCTCGCAGGCGCCGCAGACGGAGCGTCGGGTGCTTCGGCGCCTTGCTCTGCTGCTGGATGACCTCCGGGCTCTCGCACGTGACGATCCACTCCGCGAACCTCTCGCGGATCAGATCCAGGCTCTCCTCGCTCGCACGCGCCTCGGCGGCGCTTCCGAGCTTCAGGAGATCGTCGATGACGTGACGCTCGAGCAGGCTGGTATCGAGATCGCGTAGGACGGCCATCGACGTACGACGCGCGAGGGAGCCCGTGCGGCCCTCCGCGTCGTCGTCCTTCGCCACCGCCTCGAGCGCGTCCATCCCGCCCTTCGCCGCGACGAGCACCTCCTTCGCACGCTGATACGCCGCGAGCGCGCCTTCCGTGACGAAGGCGTCGAGCGCGCCGGCGACGAGCGCCCGCACGGGTTGGTCGTCGCGCGGGACGGGCTCGAGGTCGCGCCCGATCTCGCTGAAGAGAGCGTCGGCCCCGTCGTCCTCTCCCTTCGGCTTGTCGCGCGTCTTGAGGAGCTCGGAGGCCTGGCGCATCGCGCGCTCGACGGTCTTCGACGGCCCGTACTCGTACCGCAGCTCGGCGACGGCTTCGGCGACCTCGGGTGTGGCCACGGACAAGACCACGTCGAGCATCTTCGCCGCGACCTCGGGCTCGGCTTCGATCGTGCGCGGGATGCCCCAGACGAAGGCCGCGGCGCTCGGCGGATCGTCCCGCGTGAAGAGCCCGCGCTTCACGGCGGCCGAGAGGATCTTGAGCGCCTCGTCCGGCTTCACCGCGCCGAACGCCGCGAGCGAGGCCGCCGCGCGCCGCCACTCCGTCGGCGTGAGCCCCTCGCGGAGGCTGTCCTCGATCTGCTGCTTCAGCTCGGGGATCCACCCGGCGCAGAGGCCACGCGCGACCGCGACGTAACGCCAGACGAGCGATTCGCGATCGGCGAGCAGCCGGTCGTACGCCGTACGCACCGTGTCGCCTAGGAACACGCGCAGCGCATGCGTGTCGCCCATCTGCGCCCGCCGGGCGGCCTCGCGCGCCGCGCGCTCGAGGATCTTCGCCGCGAGCCGGCGCGCGGGCAGCGACCGCGTCGACGGCGTGGAGACCCAGTCACGCTGGTACTCGCGACGGCTCAGGAGCGCGAGCGCCAAGGGGCCGTCGGCGACCCCGTGAGCGAGCGGCAGCTCCGTCACGAGGGCCACGCGCGCGCGGATGTTCGGGCTGCCGAGCCCCTTGCCCGCGGACTGCGCCATGCACGTCGCGATCGCCGTGAACGTCTCCGCGTTGCCCGCGAGCATGCGCGCGAGGACGCGGCGCCCGAGCTCGCGCTGCTCCGTCCCGACGGGCAAGGCGGCCGCCAGCGTGTAGAGCGCGACGCCGGCAGCCTGCGGCGAGAGCCAGTCGAGGTCGTCGGCGAGGCCGGCGGAGAGGGCGGCGCTGACGCCTCGCAACAGCACGTCCGGGTGCAGCCCCTCGAGCGGGCTCGGTCCGTCGTCGGTCGCCCGAGACAGCGCCGCCATCGCCTGGCGCCAGAGGACACGACGGTCCGACGGCTTCGCATCGGCCAGCTCGAGCAGGCTCGAGACGTAGAAGGACCTGTCTCTCAAGTCCTCGAAAGCGTACGCGGCTTCGGGGGCTCCGCGCAAAAGCTGAAATGGGTCGGCGGCACGCCGCACGCGTGGCCGCCGACATGGCGAGGCTCCGGCAAGGCAAAGGCGAGGACGCTCGGCACGGCGCCGGCGAGGACGCTCGGCACGGCGCCGGCGAGGACCCGACGAGGCGGCCGCGAGGGCTCACCGACGAAGCGGCGACCATCCGTCGCGTCCTCGCCGCCTCCTCTCCCGAAAGAGATTCCAAGGCTGCGCTCACGGCCTCGGCAGGATCGTGCTAGGAGTGGCCCGCCGTGATCGTACTCGACAAAGTCACCAAGCGTTTCGGCCCCAAGATCCTCTTCGAGAACGTCTCGATGCAGTTCGATCCTGGGAAGCGCTACGGCCTGACCGGCGCCAACGGCGCGGGCAAGTCGACGCTCCTCAGGATGCTCGAGGGCAAGGAGGACACCGATCAGGGGACCATCACCATTCCCTCGAACCTCCGCCTCGGGGTGCTCCGGCAGAACCACTTCGAGTACGAGAACGAGCGCATCCTCGACACCGTCATCATGGGGAACAAGACCCTGTGGGACGCGATGCAGGAGAAGGAGCGCCTTCTCGCGGGCGAGGTGACGGACGAGATCGGCATCCGTCTCGGCGAGCTCGAAGGCATCATCGCCGAGGAGAACGGCTACATGGCCGAGAGCGAGGCCGCCGAGCTCCTCGTCGGCCTCGGCATCCCCGCCGAGAAGCACGACTCGAAGATGAGCTCTCTCGCGGGCGGCTACAAGCTCCGCGTGCTCATCGCGCAGGTGCTCTTCGGGAAGCCGGACGTGCTCTTGCTCGACGAGCCGACGAACCACCTCGACCTCGACTCGATCCGCTGGCTCGAGCACTTCCTCATCGACGAGTTCAAGGGCACGCTCGTGGTCGTCAGCCACGACCGCCACTTCCTCAACGCGGTCGCGACGCACATCGCCGACGTCGACTACCAGACGATCACCGTCTATGCGGGCAACTACGCCGCCTTCGTCGACGCGAAGTACGAGAACAACCAGCGCGCGGCCGCCCAGGCCGAGGCGGCGAAGAAGAAGGTCGCCGAGCTCCAGGAGTTCGTGCAGCGCTTCGGCTCGCACGCGAGCAAGAGCCGACAGGCCCAGTCGCGCGTGAAGCAGATCGAGAAGCTGAAGGAGGAGATCGAGACGAAGGGCCCGAAGCGCTCGAGCCTCGTCCGTCCCTACATCCGCTTCGAATTCGACAAGCCCTCCGGCCGCGACGTCCTCCGCATGGAGGACATCAGCAAGACGTTCGTCGACGAGAAGGGCAAGGAGATCGTCGTCTTCGACAAGATCTCGTTCAACGTGAACCGCGGCGACAAGATCGCGGTGATTGGCCCGAACGGGATCGGCAAGACGACGCTGCTCAAGATCATGCTCAGCGGCTTCGCCGGCCTCGACGAGGACACGAAGCAGGAGATCATCAAGCCCGACACGGGCGAGGTCCGCTGGGGCCACGACACGTCCGTCGGCTACTTCGCGCAGGACACCCACGAGGCCCTCAACCGCACGGCCGCCGGGATGAACGCGGTCGAGTGGCTCTACCAGTGGGACAAGATGGCGTCCCACGAGCACATCCGCAGCATCCTCGGACGCCTCCTCTTCTCCGGCGAAGCGGGCCTCAAGCAGGCCGCGACGATGTCGGGCGGCGAGTGCGCGCGCCTCTTGCTCGCGAAGCTCGTCCTTTTGAAGCACAACGTCCTCGTCCTCGACGAGCCGACGAACCACCTCGACATCGAATCGATCGAGGGGCTCTTGCAGGGGCTCAAGCTCTTCAAGGGGACGGTCGTCTTCGTCAGCCACGACCGCCACTTCGTCTCCGAGCTCGCGACGCGCGTCGTCGAGCTCCGTCCGAAGGGACCGAACAAGGGCGCGGAGCTCTACGACTTCGGTGGGACGTACGAGGAGTTTCTCGAGCGCGAAGGGCGCGACTTTACGCGGCGGTGATCCCGGCTGCGTGAGAGAGGCTCCAGGCTCCAGGCTCCGGGCTCCAGGAGGTGAGACCTGCTGGGTCGTCGCGCCCCTTGGCCGGTCGCGGCTTCCAGCGCACGCTCAGCGTGAGTCGATCGCTAAACGACGTCTCCCGCTTCGCCTTCAGCACGAAAATGTCGACGAGCTCGGCGCCCCTCGAGCGTGCACCGGACCGTCCGGAGCACGGACTGGAGACTTTAGTCTAAACCGGAGACTGCAGTCAGGCAGCCTGGTCCCGGCTCCGTTGCGCACCGAAAGCTGAGGTCTGAGGCCCGAGGCCTGCCTCACCGCACGAAGGGGATCCCGAGCGCCGCGATCGAGTTGTCGATGATCTGCCGGTGGATCTCGCCTTTCTCGTCGACCGAGTAGTCGTCCTTCTCGATCTTCAAGCTGCGCGTCGCCGTGACGTCCGCCTTGCCGATGAAGCGGTACGGGACCGTTCCGGTGAACGCTTCCCGCGTGAGGGTCATCGCGAGATCGACCGGCACGGTCGTGGGCACGCGGACCTGCGTGGTGGTCTTCGCGGGCAGCCAGACGCCCTCGCCTCCCGGACGGAAATCGACCGGGAGCGTGTAGCGGTTGTGGAACGTCACCGTCCCGCGCACGGCGCGGACCGCCACGTCGTAGCTGTTGGGGTTGTACACGTCGAGCACGACGGTCATCTGGAGGGCGACCGACGGCGGGAACCCGAAGCGGACACCCGTCACCTCGGCGTGATGGACCTTCATCGTCGGCTTGCTGGCGCACCCGCCGAGGACGACGACTCCGGCGACGAGCGCGGCCGCGGCGAGCCGCCGCCATGCGACCCTGAGGAGGTTCACGGACACAGGATAAAGGACGAGCGGGACGGCCTGTCGATGTAATCGCGATGCGGCGCGGAGGCGAGCCCTCGTTCAGGATGAGATCACTGGCGGATGAGGTGGAACGGGACCGACACCACCTGCTCCGTCTCCGGCTGCGGGAAGCGCCACGCCTTGACCTCGTTCGCGATGCAGCGGGCGACGACGTTCGCCACGTCCTTCGGGCCCTCGGCGTCTTCGAGCAGCGCGTCCGACTGGATCACGCGACCGTCCGTGCCCACTCGGATGGTCACCGACACGTTGATGCGCTTCAGGCTGTCGGTCTGCGACTCCCAGCAGGTCCGGCGAACGGCCTGCTGCCTCTGACGCACGACACGCTCGACGGCCGCCTGATCGAACACGGCCTGCGACGTCTGCTCCCCGTCGCCCGAACCCCCGCGCGCGCAGGCGTTCTCGCCGGCTCCCCACGTCGAGCATGCCTGCTCCGCGTTCGCCTCGCCCGCCGGCACGCATCGCGTGCCGTCGAAGACGTAGCCGGCGGTGCACCTCGACGGCGGGGCCGACGCGTCCAGCGGAAGCAGCGCGACGCGCACCGGCACCGCGCACCCCGGTAGCTCGACGCCCTCCGCCTGCGCACGCGCGCAGATCGCCGCATCGCCTTCCCGCGCGATCGGCTCGCCTCGTCCCGCCGGAGCCGTGAGGAGATCCGCGACCGAGCCGAGCTCTCGTGCGTCGCCGGCGACCATCGTGAACGCTCCGAGGTACACCGCGCTGACGACGTGCGTGGCGCGTTTGCACTCGGGACCGACGAGATCGTACTCGGTGATGGTGCTGCCCTCCGGCAGTCCCACGCTGCCTGCGATGGTGAAGTCGACGCGGACCGCACGCCCACCGTCGAGCCGCTGCGCCACGTCCGCCGCGCCGAGCGGCCATCGCTCGTAGACCTCGACCACGTCGCGCGCGACGTGCGAGCCGCCGCTCTTGATGGGAGAGTACACGTATCTGTTCTTCGGCCCGACGCAGTTCGGGAGGATCTCGAGCGAGACGTCGCAGCCGTTGACCTCGTAACGAACGGCGACGACGCCTTGCCGGCGGAGCCGATCGAGCTGCGCGCGGGAATCGGCGTCCCACGCGACCAGATCCGGATGCGGCTGCGGCTTCACCGCCCTGCAGTCCACGGAGCGATCACCGACCTTCGCCTCTCCGGACGCCGAGGGCTTCTTGCACGCGAGCGCGAGCATCGCCATGCACGCCACTTTGACGACCCGAGCCATACGTACCGTCGACACGGAAGTCGAGAATGTACCAGAACGGTCGCGCCGCAACGTGCCCGTCGGCGTTCGGTCGTCGCTGGCGCCGAGATTGCAACGCGGCCGTCTCCGATGGGGCTTTCCCTTCGACGATTGCGCATTTCGAGCAGGGCCTTCGCGTGCCTCGCGACGGGCGCCCTCGTCTTTCTCGCGGCTTGCAGCGGCTCGGACGCCGGATCACTGGATCGTTCCGCGAGCGGCGAACGCGACGACGGCTCGCGAGGAGCCGCGGATGGATCGCGGTCGAGCGCGGGATCGCGAACGGAGTCCCCCTCGTCCAGCGCGGCGACGGGGCCCTTCTTCCGGGCCGCCGCGGATCGCGGCACCTTCGCCGACTTCGAGCTCGAGGACGCCGTCGTCGGGGACGACGGGGCAATCCGGATCGCCGAGGGCAAGGGACGCGCGGGCAAGGGCCCACGGTCGGCCGGGTACGAACGCTTCTACACCGGCGGAGAGCACCGCTTCGCCGTCGCGACCTCGCCCGTGTGGACGCCGAAGTCCCCGTTCGACAGCGTCACGCCTTCGTTCGAAGCGTCGACACCGCCCGGGACCTGGATCGAGATCATGGTCAGTGCGCGCGTCGACGGCAGGTGGACGAAGGACTACAGCCTCGGCGTCTGGGCCGAGGACGACGGCACCGTGCGCCGCCACAGCATCGACGGGCAGGGCGACGGCGACGGCGACGTCGCCACCGACACGCTCGAGCTGCACCGACCCGCCGACGCGCTTCGTGTGAAGGCGATTCTCTATGCGAGCGCCGGATCCCGCTCGACGCCGACGCTCCGTGCCGTCGCCGCCGTCGCCACGAATTCCGACGCCGCCCCGATCGAGACCGCGGGCGACCCGGCGGCGCGCGGCAAGATCCTGCCCGTCCCGCAGCGCTCGCAGCTCCTCTACGAAGGCGGCTCGGCCTGGTGCTCGCCCACGTCGACGTCGATGATCCTCGCCTACTGGGCCGACGTGCTCGGTGCCGCCGGCCTGCGCGAGACCGTGCCCGAGGCGGCGAAGCGCTGCCACGACCACGTCTACCGCGGGACCGGCAACTGGCCGTTCAACACCGCGCACGCCGCGGCGATGGATGGCGGACGCCTCCACGGCGCGGTCACGCGGCTCTCGTCTTTCGGACAGGTGGAGCGGCTCGTGGCGGCGGACATCCCGGTAGCGATCAGCGTCCGCTACGGCCCGAGCGAGCTCGCGGGCTCGCCCATGTCGAGCACCGACGGCCACATCCTCGTCGTCCGCGGCTTCACCGAGAGCGGCGACGTCGTCTGCAACGATCCGGCCTTCGGCAGCGACGCGACGGTCCGCGTGACGTACGACCGTGAACAGCTCACCCGAGCCTGGCAGCGCTCGCTCGGCACGACCTACCTGATCTGGCCCGCCGGCAAGCGACTCCCGGTCGATCCGTCCGGCGCGTTCTTCTGATCGGCTCGTGCTCGTGCTCGAACACGCGGACACGGCTCCGGCCGCGCCGTCCCCGTCGTAGCCCCGTCATCGCCGCTCTGCCGCCCCACGCCCGCCATCCGACGGCTATACTCGCGGGCCGTTGAGCGCCGCGCCTCTGCCGAACCTCGTCACGAAGGACTTCCAGCGCACGACGCTGAAAGGTGACGACCGTCTCGTCGTCCGCGCGCTCGCCGAGGCGATGTTCTCGCCCGACGGAGAGGTCTCGGCCGAGCGCCTCGACGCCTTCGTCGACGAAGTGGACGCCTTCATCAGCCCGGCGAGCAAGACGCTCCGCTTCGGCCTCCGGGTGATGCTCTTCGCGATCCGCTGGTCGCCGCTCCTCTTCTTCCGATTGCGACCGTTCGACGCGATGACCGTCGACGAGCGCATCGCGCACCTGGAGCGGCTCGAGCGATCGAAGGTGCGGCAGCTCCCGTTGCTCGTGGTCGCGTACAAGACCGTGCTCACGATGCTCTTCTACGAGCACCCAGACGAGCAGAGGGCGATCGGCTACCCCGGACCGGAGCGACGGCGATGGAAGCGCGGCCCTGCGTTGCCGATGCTCGACGACGCCTCGCCCGTCGCCGCCCGACCCGCGCCGTCGAAGAACGAGGTGTCACCGTGAACGAGCCGACCCACGGGGCGATCGCGGCGGGCGCGCGGGCGTCGCGCCTGCCCGTGATTCGCGGACGCGAGCTCGCGGCGCCGTTCACGGCGTCCGCCGACGTGGTGGTCGTCGGCTCCGGCGCGGGAGGCGCCGTGCTCGCGCGGGAGCTCGCGCGCGACGGTCGGTCGGTCATCGTCCTCGAAGAGGGCGGGCACTACGCGCCCGAGGAGTACGGCGCGATGCCCCCGTCGCACTCCTTCCGGCGCATGAGCCGTGAGGCCGGCATGTCCGTGGCGCTCGGGCTCGGCGACACGCCGCTCATCAGCCTGCTCGCCGGCAAGTGCGTCGGCGGATCGAGCGTGCTCACCGGCGCCGTCTGCTTCCGCATCCCCGAGGAGGTGCTGCACGTCTGGAGCCGGGACCTCGGGCTCGAGCGGATGACGCCCGAAGGCCTCGACCCGTTCTTCACCGAGGTCGAGCGCATCACCCACGTCGAGGACGTGCCCGTCCACATGCGGTCGCGCGCGACCGAGCTCTTCGTCGAGGGCGCGTCCAAGCTCGGGATCCCGATGAAGACCATACGCCGCAACACGAAAGGGTGTCGCGGCGCCGGGCGCTGCAACTTCGGCTGCCCGCACGGCGCGAAGATGAGCGTCGACGTCTCGTTCTTGCCGGACGCCGTCGCGCACGGCGCGACGATCGTCTCCGACGCGCTCGTGGAGCGCATCGACGTGAGCGGCGGCCGCGCCCGCGGCGTCCGCGGGCGGTTCCTCGACGGGGTCACCGGCGAGCCACGCGTGCGCTTCGAGGTGCGAGCGAAGATCGTCGTCGTGGCGTGCGGGTCGATGCACACGCCCGTGCTCCTCCGGCAGAGCGGCCTCGACTCCGTTCACATCGGCCGGCACCTCACACTCCACCCCGCCGTCCGCATCGGGGCGCTCTTCGACGAAGAGGTCGACGGCTGGGACGGCGCGCTCCAGAGCGTCTACACCGATCACTTCCTCGATGAAGGGATCTGGCTCAACGGCGTCTACAGCGCCGTGAACGTCCTCGCCGCGGCATTCCCAGGCATCGGCAGGGAGCACCGTCGCCTCGTGAAGCGGATGCCGAACCTCGCCTTCTTCGGAGGCATGGTCCACGACGAGGGCGGCGGGCAGGTCCGCCGCTGGATCTCGCGCGAGCCGCTCGTGCTCTACCGCATGGCCAAGCGCGACAAGGCTCGGCTGCTCAAGACCATCCACATCCTCGCTCGGATGGCGTTCGCGGCGGGCGCGAAGGAGGTGCTCGTCCCCGTCTTCGGGTCGCCCACCATCAAGAACGACAAAGAGCTCGACTTCCTCCTCGAGGACAGGCTCCCGGCCCGTCGCATCGAGTGCATGGCGTTCCACCCGCTCGGCTCCGCGAAGATGGCCGTCACGCCCGAGGCCGGGGTCGTCAAGCCCACCGGCGAGACCTGGGCGGTCGAGAACCTCTTCGTGTGCGACGGGAGCGTGCTCCCGACGAGCATCGGCGTAAACTCGCAGTTGCCCATCATGAGCGTGGCGATGATGCTCGCCCGCGGCATCGCCGCCGACTTCCGGAGATACGCGCGACGCGTATGAACGACGACCGAAGGCCCACCGCAGACAGCCCCGAGGACGGCGCCGGACCCGCACCGAGCTCCGAGCGGATGCCCGCGCAGCCGCGTCTCGACAGGACGATCGCGCTCATCGCCCCGCCGCCTCCCTCGACGAGCGACGATTCCGACAGGCGCGCGTCGCTGCCCCTCGACTCGTTCCATCCCGGGCCGCCGGACACGGCGGGGTCCGTCTCTCCGTCCGTCCTCGCGAGGCAGCAGGGTCGGATCGTGCCCTCGGCGGCGACCGTCGCCGATCTGCTCGAGCACGTGAAGAAGCCGCCCGCCGAGCGACTCGAGCTCGAGTCCCGCGTGGCATCGGGCGGAATGGGGACGATCGACATCGCCATCGATCGCGCGCTCGACCGGCGCATCGCGATCAAGACGCTCCACCCGTACCTTCGGACCGACGAGGCCGCGGTCCGGATGTTCCTCCGCGAGGCGCGGCTGACGGGTCTGCTCGATCACCCGCACATCGTTCCGGTCTACGACCTCGGCGAGCGCGAGGACGGCCAGCTCTTCTTCGCGATGAAGCTCGTCGAGGGACAGACCCTCGCGGACATGATCCGCGCCCTCCCGCGGGGCGTGCTCGACACGGGCACGCTGTACATGCTCCTCGACGTCGTGGTGAAGGTCTGCGACGCGCTCGCGTTCGCGCACAGCCGCGGTGTCATCCATTGCGACGTGAAGCCGGCCAACGTCATGGTCGGCGAGTTCGGTCAGGTCTTCCTGATGGACTGGGGCATCGCGCGCCTGATCCCCCCGCCGGGCGCCATACCGGCCGCGACGCCCGACTCCCAGCGCGAGCCCCCGAAGGCAGCCGTGGCGGACGGAGCGCCGTTCGACGAGACGAGCACCGACAACTCGATCATCGGCACGCCGTCGTACATGTCCCCGGAGCAGGCGCGCGGTGATCGCCGGAGGCTCGACGTGCGTTCGGACGTCTTCTTGCTCGGCGCGACGCTCTACGAGGTGCTCACCCGCCGTCCGCCGCACGCGGGCGGCGATCGCGTCGAGACGCTCGCGCGCGCCGTCGCCGCCGACTTCCCGAGCCCACGCGAGGTCGCCGGCGAAGCCGCGGTCCCGCTCGAGCTCGACCGCATCGTGATGCGCGCGATGGCGAAGGACCCGAAGGATCGGTACCCGACCGTCGCGGCGCTGAAGGACGACCTCGTGAAGTTCATGCGCGGCGGCGCGGAGTTCCCGCGGCGCTCGTACGCCCCGGGCGAGATCATCGTCCGCGAAGGCGAGCCCGGGGACGCCGCGTACATCCTCGTCGAAGGGAGCTGCGAGGTCCGCAAGGAGACGCCGAACGGTCCGCGGACGCTCCAGACCTATCGCCCCGGCGACGTCTTCGGCGAGATGGCGATCCTCACGGAGGGCCCGCGTACGGCCACGGTCGTCGCCCTCGAGCCGACCACGGTGCTCGTCGTGACCTCGCACGTCCTCGAGCAGGAGCTCGCCGCGCTCAAGCCATGGATGGCGCGCCTGCTCAAGTCGCTCGCCTCACGCTTCCGCGACATCGACACGCGGGAGCGCGTGACCCTGGCGGCGGCGCCGAGCCCTCGGCACCTCGCGAACCAAGTCTTGATGCACGTGATGACGTGGGGCGAGGACGACGGCCAGGGTGGGCGCTTCCTGCGCTTCCGCGCCTTCGCCACCGAGATCGAGCAGCAGCTCGGCGTCCCGCCGGTCGCGCTCTTCGGCGTCGTCGCGCGCTACGGCCTCGTCCTCGACGTCGAGGCCGATCGGCTGACCGTACCCGACCCCGCGGCGCTCCGCGCGAGGCTCGCCGCCGAGCGCTGAAGGTCCGCCCTACTCTGCGGGCGCCGGCTCCACGAGGTCCGGCCGCGTACGGGCCACGATGCGCGCGAAGGCCTCCTTGTCGATCGCGCGCTCGAGCGCGGCCTCGGCCGTGAGCTTCCCTGCCGCGAGGAGGCGCTCGAGCGCCGCGTCGAGGGACTGCATCCCCTGCCCGTCCGCGCTGCGGATCGCCTCGACGAGCGCATCCGTCTTGCCCTCGCGCACGAGCGACGCGATCGCGGGGGTGCCGACGAGGATCTCGTGGACGGCCACCCTCTTGCCGTCGCCCGAGCGGACGAGGTGCTGCACGACGACGCCCGCCAGGCACTCGGCGACGAGCGCCCGCGCACGGGGCTGGGCCTCCGGCTCGAACGTGCTGACGAGACGCTCGATCGTCGCGGCGGCACCGCTCGTGGGGACGTTCGTGAGTACGAGCACTCCCTCGTTCGCGAGACGCAGGGCGAGCTCGACGTCCTCGCGCGTGGAGAGCTCGGAGACGAAGACGACGTCCGGGTTCTCGCGCGCCGCGTTGCGGAGCGCGGCGGCGAAGGTCGGCACGTGCGTCCCGACCTCGCGCTGCGTGATCTGCGCCCGCGCCGGCTCGTGGACGAACTCGATCGGCTGCTCGATCGTGAGGACGTGGCAGGCGCGCGTCTTGTTGACGTGATCGATCATCGCCGCGGTCGTCGTGGTCTTGCCGTTCGACACCGGACCGGCCACGACGACGAGCCCGCTGCGACGCTCCGCGAGACGATGGATGAGCTCGGGGCACCCGAGCTCCGTGAGCGACGGCACGCGGGGCGGCACGAGCCGGAACGCGGCCGCGATGCCGGGGTGCTTCACGTAGTAGGTCGCGCGGAAGCGAGCGACGTCTCGGTAGTCGTAGGCGAGCTCGAGACCGAGGTCCGCGGCGAGCCGCGCACGCTGCGGAGGCGTGACCAGCTCGAGGAGCATCTCCTCGAGCTCCTTCGCGGCGAGCGCGCCCTCGCGCAGCGTGACGATCTCGCCGCGCACGCGCGCGGTGGGCGGCTGATTCACGGCGAGGTGCAGATCGCTCCCGCCGCGCTTGATCAGGTCCTCGATGAGCCCATCGATGATGGCCACGTCACTTCCTCGTCTGCACGGCCGCCGCCGAGCGCGCGGCCTGGGTCTCGAGATCCGCCGGCGACTCGGCGAACTGCTTGGCGACCTCGAGGGTCACCTTGTTCGTGCGGACGAGCTCGGCCAGCGACTCGTCGAGGCGCAGGATGCCGAGCGGCTTCCCGCGTTGCTGCAGGTTCGGGATCTGGTGCGTCCGCCCCTCGCGGACGATGCCGTAGAGGGCGATCGACCACGGGAGGAGCTCGACCGCGGCGTACAGCCGGGTGCGGTCGGCGCTCGGCACGAGACGCTGACCGATGACGAGCCGGAGGGCCGAAGCGAGGCTCGATCGGATCGCGGGGAGCTCCGCCGGCGTGAACAGCTCGAGGATGCGGTCGATCGCCTTCGCCGCGCTGGGCACGGCCATCGCACCGAGCACGAGGCGACCGCTCTCGACGGCGGCGAGCGCCAGTCGGAGCGTCTCGGCGTCGCGCATCTCGCTGATCACGAGGACGTCGGTGTCCTCGCGGAGGGTCGCCTGGATCGCCTCCACCTTCGACCGGCAGTGCAGCCCGATCTCGCGCTGGCTCACGAGGCTCCGCTTGCGAGGGTGCACGTGCTCGATCGGCTCCTCGATCGTCATGATGTGGCGCGCGCTCTCGCGATTGATGTGGTCGACGAGCGCCGCCAGCGTCGTCGACTTGCCGTGCGCCGCCGGCCCCGTGACGAGGACGAGCCCGCGCTGGTGGCGGAGCGCGCCCGCGATCGCGGCGGGCAAGCCGAGCGCGGCCATCGTGGGCGGCTCGCGCGGGATGACCCGCATGTTGAGCTTGTAGCCGGTGCGCTGGCGGGACGCGTTGACGCGGAACCGGCCGTGCGTCGGATGCTCGACCGCGAACTCGCACGAGCCGTCGCGTTCGAGCACGTCGCGCAGACGCGCGGGGACGATCTCCTTCGTGATGCGCTCGACGTGCTCCGCCGTGAGCGACTGCGTGCGCGGCAAGAGGTCCGTCGCGACGCGAAGAAGGACGGGCCGGCCGGCGACGAGGTGCAAGTCGCTCGCCCGCGCGGCGACCGCCATCGCGAGAAACGAATCGATCGACGCGGATGGATCGACCTTCGGACGATCCTTCTCCGGCACGATCGCCGGAGCAGCCGCACCCGCGCGAGGCTGCGCCGCAAGCGCCGGCTGGACGTTGGGCTCGGGCGCGAGGCCGGTGATGGTCCGCTCGCCCCCGTCGTCGAAGTCGACGTCGATCGAGACCGCGTCGCCCTTCGCCCCGCCATCGCGGGTCGTGATCTCGACGTCCACGGCATCGACCGACGTCGGCGTCGAGATGCGTCGCGGCCCGGTGATGGGCTGCTGTTGCTTGGCCCGCTGCGCCTCGGCGGCCGCGCGCTCCCTCGCCTGCCGCTCCTGAGCCGCTCGCTGCTCGCGGATCCGCGCGGCCTCCGCGGCCGCGCGCTCTGCAGCCGCACGCTCCGCCGCTGCCTTCTCCGCCGCGGCCCGCTCCGCCGCCGCCTTCTCCGCCGCGGCCCGCTCCGCCGCTGCCTTCTCCGCTGCAGCCTTCTCGGCCGCGGCTCGCTCCGCCGCGGCACGCTCAGCGGCCGCACGCTCCGCCGCCGCGCGCTCCGCCGCCGCACGCTGCTCGGCGGCACGCTGCTCGGCGGCACGCTGCTCGGCCGCGCGTTGCTCGGCGGCAGCGCGCTCCTGCGCAGCCTTCTCCCGCGCCGCGCGCTCCTCGGCCTCTCGCGCGACGTCCTCCGGCCTGCGCGCCGGCTTCGGACGCGGCTCGGGCACGCCCGGCCGTCCCGCGACGGGCGGCGAGAGCGTCTGGAGCGTCGGCTCGTCGTCGTCGTCCCACTCGTCCTCGGGCGGCGGCGGGACGGGCGCCGCTGCCGGCGTGCTCGTGCTCGGAGCGCCGACCGGCCGCGCCGCCGGCGTCGCTCCCGTCGAGGCCGGGCCGCCGCTCGGGCCTCCTTTGAGGCTCTGCCCCTGCACCGGCACCTGCTTGCCCGCCGGCATCGACGCCGACGAGGGTGCTCCCGCCGACGGCGCGATGCGGGACTGAGAGGACGCCGGCTGCGCCTGCGGCTGGGCTCCGCTCGCGGGCTGCGCCTTCGTCGAGACCGGCTGAGGCGACGGCGATGGCGCCGGCATCGCGCGGCTCTCCGTCCTCTGCATCGGCTGGGACGTGCGCGCGGAGTGCGCGGGCGTGGCGGCGACCGATTTCTCGGACGCGCGAGCCGCGGCCGGCTGTTGGCCCGTGCTCGCCTTCTGCGCGCTCGGCCCTTCGCGCTTCGCCACCGTGAAGCGCGCCTGGACGATGTCCTTGCGCATGATCGCGGCCACCGCGATCACGCCGACGCCCTCGAGGCGCGTCGTCCACTGGACCGGCTTGTCGCTCAGCGAATCGACGTACCGGCTGCCGCCCATGGTGACGAGCATCTGCATCAGACGCTCGGTGCTCGGAGCTTCGTCGTCGACCGGCTCGAACTTGCCGCCGATGTTCACGCTCGGCAGCCGATTGGTCACGAGCCCGAACTCGAGCACCTCGGGGCGGGCGAGGTTCTTGAGAAGCTCCTCGATCGTCTTCATCGGGCCGGAACGCCAACTCTCAGGTTACACAAACGCGGGGAAAAAAGGCCATTTCCTCTTCGGGTCCCCTCCCCGTGTCCAGGAGCCGGCGATTCGGCGGTCCGGGCTCCATCTCGGCCGGAAATTCCCGTGTTTTCTTGCGCACGGCCCGGAGACGGCCCGGCGCGAGCCGGGCCGTCCGCCGACGAGGGCCGCACGAGCCTCAGCGGCGCACGAACGGGCTGCGACCCGCGTACACCGCGCCGACGCCGAGCTCGAAGTTGATGCGCAAGAGCTGGTTGTACTTTGCCACGCGGTCGGATCGCGACAGGCTCCCCGTCTTGATCTGGCCCGCGTTCGTGGCGACCGCGAGGTCGGCGATGAAGGTGTCCTCCGTCTCCCCGGAGCGGTGGCTGATGATGGCGCGATAGCCCGCCTCGTGCGCCATACGGATGGCGTCGAACGTCTCCGTGACGGAGCCGATCTGGTTCAGCTTCACGAGGATGGCGTTCGCGACGCCGGCCTCGATGCCGCGCCGCAGCCGCTCGACGTTGGTCACGAACAGGTCGTCGCCGACGAGCTGCACCTTCTTGCCGAGCTTGTCGGTGAGCAGCTTCCAGGTCTCCCAGTCGTCCTCGGCGCAGCCGTCCTCGATCGAGACGAGCGGATACGTCGACGCGAGCTTCTCGTAGATCCCGACGAGCTCGGCGCCGCTGATCGGCTTCTTGTCGAACGTGTACTTCTTCGAGTCCTTGTCGAAGAACTCGCTCGCGGCGACGTCGAGCGCGATGTGGAAGTCCTTCCCCGGCTGGTAGCCCGCGGCCTCGATGGCGGCGACGAGCGCCTGGATCGCGGCCTCGTTCGACTCGAGACGCGGAGCGAAGCCGCCCTCGTCACCGACGGCCACGACCATGCCGCGGTCCTTCAGGTGCTTCTTGAGCGCGTGGAAGACCTCGGCGCCCGCGCGGAGCGCGTTCGGGAAGTCCGAAAAGCCGCTCGGAACGATCATGAACTCCTGGATCTCGAGCCCGTTGTCGGCGTGCGTGCCGCCGTTCAGGACGTTCATGAGCGGCGTCGGCAGGACGCGCGCGTTGGCGCCGCCGAGGTAACGCCAGAGCGGCAGGCCCACGACGTCCGCGGCCGCGCGGGCGACCGCCATCGAGACGCCGAGGATCGCGTTGGCGCCGAGCTTCGACTTGTTCGACGTCCCGTCGGCCTCGCGGAGGATCTTGTCGACCTCGGCCTGATCGAGCGCGTCGACGCCGATGATGGCCGGTCCCAGCGTCTGGTTGACGTTGTCGACCGCCTTGAGAACGCCCTTGCCGAGGTAGCGCTTCTTGTCGCCGTCGCGGAGCTCGATCGCCTCGTGCTCACCTGTCGAAGCGCCGCTCGGGACGGCTGCCCGGCCGCGGCCGCTCGCCGTCTGCACTTCGACCTCGACGGTGGGGTTGCCTCGCGAGTCCAGGATCTCGCGTGCCAGCACTGCGGTGATCTCGCTCATCGTTCGCTCCTTGGAATGGGGTTCCCTCCTTAGTCGATCGAGGCCCAAAAATCGCGGACCGCGTCGAGGGTCCGGACGCGCCGGGCGGGGGGCAGGCTCTCCAGGAGCGCGCGGCCATAGCCGCGTTTCGCCGCACGCCTGTCGAGAAGAGCAACGATCCCGGCGTCTTTCTTCGTCCGGATGAGCCGGCCGAATCCCTGCTTGAGCGTGATCGCCGCGGCGGGCACGGCGTACTGGATGAAGGGGTTGCCGCCCTCGGCCTCGATCTTCGCCGACCGCGCCGCGACGACGGGGTCCGTCGGGACCGCGAACGGGATCTTGTCGATCACGACGAGCCGCAGCGCGCGTCCGGGCACGTCGACGCCCTCCCAGAAGCTCATCGTCGCCACCAGGATCGCGTCCCCGGCGGCACGGAAGCGATCGAGGAGCACGTGCTTCGGCGCCTCTCCCTGGACGAGGACCGGCCCGCTGCGCCCGCGGTCGCGCGCGATCGCGGCATGGATGGTCCGCATCGCACGGTTCGACGTGCAGAGCACGAACGCGCCGCCGCCGGTGATGTCCGCGAGCTCCCGCGCGCGCGCCGCGCACGCCTCGTCGAAGCCCGGCGCCCCCGGCTCCGGCAGATCCTCCGCGACGTAGAGGGCCGCCCGCGACGCGAAGTCGAACGGCGACGGGACGACGAGCTCCGCGGTCTCCGGCAGCGCCCCGAGCCTGCTGCGCGCGAAGTGGAAGCTCGGGCCGGCGTGCGTCATGGTCGCGAGCGTCGCGCTCGTGCAGATCACGCTCGCCACGCGGTCGAAGAGGCGCTCGCGCAGGATCGGCGCGAGATCGACGGGGCTCGCGCAGAGCGAGACCGAGCGCTCGCGCTCCTCCAGCCACGCGACGCCTCCCTCGAAGCCCTCGATCGCCTTCCGCAGGAGCAGCTCGCGATGCGGGTGCTGCCATGCCGCCGAGCCGAGAGCGCCCGATCGAGGCTCGACGTCGAGCTCTTCGTCCGGCACCCAGTGGCGCTCGACGCGCTCCTCCGTCGCGCTCGCGTGCACCCGCGCGAGGTCGGCGCGGAGGTCCGCCGTCCGGCGGGCGATCATCGCCATCGCGTCGTCCTCGTCGAACGCGAGGGCCAGCGTCACGAGCGCCTCGAGCGCGACGTCGAGGCGCGCCGTCGCCGTGCGGCGCTCGGGCGTCCACTCGGAGGGAGCGAGAAGCCGGCGCGCGTCGCCCGTGGCGGAGGCGGTACGCCACGACTTGAAGAACGCGTGCGCGGCCGCCTCGACGTCGTCGACGATCTGCATCGACCGCGAGTCGAGGATGCGCGCGGACGCGATCGCCCGGCGCGCATCGGACAAGAGCCGATCGATCCGCGCGCTCGACACCCGCACGCCGAAGAAGTCCGTGGCGACGGCCTCGATCTGGTGCGCCTCGTCGAACACGACGGCGTCGTACGGCGGGATCGCACCGCCGTAGCCGCCGTTCTTCCCCGTCTTGAGCGCGAGGTCGGCGAAGAAGAGGTGGTGGTTGACGACGACGATCTGGGCGGCCTCGGCCTCCCGCCTCATCCTCGTCACGAAGCACTCGTCGAACCACCGGCAGCCAGCGCCGATGCGCGTGTCCGTGCTCGACTGAACGTCGCGCCACGCCGGCGCCCCCTCGCCGAGCGTCGCCAGCTCGGCGCGATCGCCGGTCTCGGTCTCGCTCGCCCAGCGCTCGATCATCGCGAGGTCGGCGTCGACGCGCTCGCCGCTCCTCAGCCGCTCGGACAGCCGCCGCTTGCATAGGTAGTTCGACAAGCCCTTCATCAAGGCGGCACGGAACGGCACCCCGTGCTCCGCCAACACCTCGCGCACGAAGGGCAGGTCCTTCTCGAAGATCTGCTCCTGCAGCGCGTGCGTCGCGGTGGAGATGACGACCTTGCGGCCGGAGAGGATCGCGGGGACGAGATACGCGAACGTCTTGCCGGTGCCCGTGCCGGCCTCGACGAACAGGTGCTCGTCGCGCTCGAGCGCGGCATGGACGGCCCGGGCCATCTCGAGCTGTCCCTCGCGGAGCTCGTAGCCGGAGAGGCGCCGCGCGAGCGGCGAGCCGGGCCCGAGCACGTCGTCGACGGTCAGGGGTCGTTCGCCGTGCCGTACGGGCTCCTGGCCGTCGTCCAGCGCTCGCTCGCTCATCCGGACGGCATCCTCTACACGACTCGGGCGGGGCGTCGAGCGGTACGGCACGGCGCCGCCGGCGGCCTCGGCCGGCATGGCCGCCGATTTCTTCATCGCGCGCGGACGTCGTACGATCCGACCCGTGAGCCGCCTCGCCGGCAAGGGACCGCCGTCTTCGTCGCCCGCGCGAGAGCGTCCGCTCGCGGAGCCCGCCGTCGACCGCGAAGGGCCTTCGATCCAGCTGCGCCTCGCCATCGGCAAGGACGGCCTCGGCATCGAGCTCGCCCGACGAGCCACGCTCGAGTGCCTCGACATCGTCGAGCTCGTCGTGCGGCTCCCGCAGGTCCGCTTCCCGTTCGACGTCACCGGCGGCGTCGCGAAGTTCCGGCACCGCCGCGGCGAGCTCGAGCGCATCGCGGTCGAGCTCGACGCGCGACGCGCCGCGCGCTGGGCCGAGCCGCGGCTGCGCGGCCTCCTCGGCGCAGGGCCGTGCTCGATCACGATCGCCCCGCGCGCGTTCGGCGCGACCGTCACGATCCTCTCCACCGATCGCGGCCGCCCACCGAGCGCGCTCGCGTTCGAGCTCGCGCTCGTCGCCGACCCGGAGCTCACCATCGTGACGCACTCGGCGCGCGGCGCGAACCTGCCCGGCCCCGCGACCGCGCTCGCCATCCGCGCCACCTCGCGGCTCCTCGGCGACGTGGCGAAACGCGAGGGAGCCCGCTTCGTCGTCGCGCGCGCCGCCGAGCGCCTCGCGCGCGCCCTGCTCCCCGACGCAGGCATGCGCGCGCCGGCGGGAGGCGACGTCGTGCTCGCCGGCTCGGGAGAGAGCGACGGCGTCCTGTTCCTGCCGTTCTCGCGCACGCCGGCGGCCCCGGCGATTCCGCAGGCGGCCACGCTCGCGAACGAGGCCGCGCTCCTCACGCGCGCGTCCGACGACGCGCGCTTCGCCGGCGACTTCGAGCGGGCGCGCCGGCTCGATCTCCAGGCGCTCGAGCGGGCGCCCTGCCACCCCCAGATCGCCCGGCGCATCGCGGAGGTCGACGCGCACGTCGGCGGGCGCGCCGAGGCGGCCGTCGCGACGCTGCGCGCGGCCGACCGCCCCGCCTACCTCGGCTGTCTGCTCGGCGACCTGCTCGTCGAGGCCGGTGACACCGCGGGCGCCATCGCGGCCCTGCTCCGCGAGGGCGAGCGCGATCCGTCCGCCGCCGTCGCGGCGCTCGCGTACGCGCGCGCGGCCGCGCTCGCGTCCGATCCGACCGACGCGCTCGCGTGGCTCGACGCGGCGATCGCCCGCGCACCGACGATCGCGGAGCTCCGCTGGGAGCGCGCCGCACGCCGCCTCTCGCAAGGTCGCATCGCCGACGCGCGCGCCGACTTCCAGGAGCTCGAGGCGCTCGCGATCGGCCCGCGCGAGCGCTACGAGGTGCTCCGGCGCGCGGGCGACGTGTACCGGTCGCGCGGCCTCGGCTCGGACGCAGCCCTGCTCTACGAGCGCGCGCTCCTCTACCGGCCCGACGATCCCGAGACGCTCGCCGGGCTCGGCGCCGCCATCGCCCGCGAAGGTCGCGGCGCTCGCGGCGCTGCGCTGCTCGCGCGCGCGATCGACCTCGCGAACGCGCGCGTCCCGCCGCTTCCGACGGCTTGGATGGACCTCGAGCTCGCGCGCGTGCTCGCGGAGGTCCTCGGCGATCGCCCCGCCGCCGTCGCACGGCTGCGCGCGATCCCGGACGAGGCGCCCGAGGCGATCGACGCACGCGGCCTCGAGGGACGACTCCGCGCCGCCCTCGGGGACGTCGCGGGCGCGACGCTCGCCTGGGCGCGCCTCCGCGAACGCGCCGGCCGCGAGCCCTCCGCCCTGCCCTGGCTCGCGGAGGCCGCGAGCTTCGAAGAAGGCCGCGGGGAGCTCGCGCTCGCGCAGGCGCATCTCGCCGCCGCGCTCGCGATCGCCCCCACCGATCCCGAGATCGGCGCGCGCTACCGCTCCATCTCGGAGCGCATCGCCCGCGCCGCGAAGATCCGGCCCGAGCCGGTCGGCGCCGACGTCCGCATCGCGGTCGAACCCGACGAGGCCGTACGCGACCGCGTGACCATGCCCGCGCCCACGGAAGGCGACGAACAGGCGCGCCTGCGCGAGACGCTGGCCGCGCCGCCGAGCGAGCCTCCCGCGGCGCCATCCGCCCCGTCCCCGCCGGGACCGGCGAGCTCGCCCGAGGAGGACGAGGCGGCGGTCGAAGCGCTCACGAGGAAGCTCCAGGCCGATCCGACGAACGACGCCGTCGTCGACGAGCTCTGCGTGCGACTCACGCGTCTGGGGCGCAGCCTCGACCTCCTCGCTCTCCTGTCCGCGCGCCTCGAGGAGGCTCCGCCCGAGCGACGGGCAGAGCTGCTCCCGCGGCATCGCGAGGTCCTCGAGAAGCTCGAGGCCGACGCGCGCGCCGCGGGTCGAGACGCCGAGGCCGAGCTGTTCCGGATGGCGCGTCAGGCGGGCGGCTCGAGCTGAGCTCGCCCGCGTGGATGCCGCCGGTCAGCTCCGCTTCCCCGCGCGCGCGACGACGCGATCGCGCGCGGCACGGTAGCGATCGACGTCGACCTCCTCGCCGGCGACCCATGCCTCGAGCGCCGGGACGACGTGGCTGTCCCAGACCGGCGAGAGACGAAGCGCGAGGAAGTCGCGGTAGAGCGCCATGACGAGGCCCTCCACATCGCGTGCATAGTACATGCGTTCGTAGAAGGTCTCGTGGGCCGCGTCCACCGGCGCCTCCTCCGCCTTCTTCTTGCGCCTCGGCGGCGGCGGAGCGTCGAGCACAGGCTCCTCGGCCTCCGTCTTCTTCTTCGGCGGGACGAGGCCGGCGAAGGCGAGCGTCTCGCCACGGAGCGTGAGCTTGCAGTCGTGATCGCCGAACGCGAGGTGCAGGCCTGCGCGCTCGGGCATCTTCCCGCGCAAGAGCGCCTCCTTCGCCTCGCGGTGCATCCCCGGCGCGGTGCCCTTGATGGTGGTCGACTCCTTCCCTTCGTCGAGCACGAGCCGGCCCTCGACCCAGAGGCCGAACGAGCCGTGCTCTTTCGTCGAGAGCGTCGCGTCGAACAGCTCCGACTCGAACCACAGCCACAGCAAGAGCTCGCGACCGACGAAGCGCCGAAGCTCGATGCGGTCGGCGAGGTTCGTCCGCCCCGACCCGAGCGAAGAGTCGACGATCGACGTGCTCATTCCTCCTCCTCCGCGGCCTCGTCGTGCAGCCGCACCGGCGCGTCCTCGCCGAGCCAGGTCATCTCGAGGTTCTCCCACGCCGCCTGCTGCGCGCGATCGAGGCCGATGCGCGCGGCGAGCGTGTACGGCGACTCGGGGATCAGGGTGAGCCCGAACGTCTTCTTGAAGAGCTCCATCATCGACGCACCCGTCTTCTGCGAGTGCGAGAAGAAGCGGACGATCCCCTCCCCGAGCGACCAGGAGAGGTCCACGATCGTCGACCGCGGCGTCGTGCTCCGCCGGAGCTTTCGCGAGACGAGCTGCTTGATCTCCTGCTTCTCCTTGCGTGACAGGCGCTCGCGCCCCTTCTTCTCGAGGTAGGCGGCCTCGGCCTCGCGGACGCGCGCGCGCAGCACCGGGGCCGGGACGACCCAGCGATCGGTTCGGAACCCGAGCACGACGTACTCGTTGAAGAAGACGTCCTCGTAATCGAGGTCGACGACGAACGGCTCGCCGATCTTCGTCCAGCCACTGCGCTCGAGCTCCTCGTCGTCGGGCTCGAGCGGCCGCATCGCACGGAGCCGGATGGAGCGCATGAAGCGCTCGCGGAAGTCGTCGGGCAGCTCGCCCTCTACGAAGAAGCGCGCGTACGTGAGAGAGCCTTTCAGTGCGGGCACGGGCGCGCCCCTTATCAATGCCGCGCCGGGAGCGCCAGGGTCGCCGGAGCGCGCGCCGAACGACGTCGATACACGAGGCCCGAGCTTCCCACTCCTTAGCGCAGAACGCCGAGTCTGCCAGCGCGTTCGACGCGATGGAGACGTCGACGACACTGCGCGTTTTCAGCGCCACGACATCGCGAGATCACTCGGACAATTGGGGCAGATCGGAATGCGACGTGCAGGCGTCTCGGCGATCGGAGGGTCGTGGTCGGTGAACTCGGCGAAACCGCGTGCAGGGGGTGAGTCGCCGCCACCTCACTCACAGAGGACTCGAATCATCGAAGGTGGCTCGATGCTGTCGACGAATGACAACGCCCGAGACGACGATCGCGACGCGACCTCGCGCCCTGCGCTCGAGAGCGGGGTGAAGCCTCGTCTCCGCTTCGAGGAGTGGGACGACGAGGCCTTCGAAGCGTGGGAGTGTTCGTTCGACCGCGCGTACCGTCCTGCGCGTCCCGAGCCCTCGCCGCTCTGGACCGACGGGGACACCGAGCGCACGGCTCGCCCGCCGGTCGTGGAGGAGATCGAGGAGCCGTCCCCGTCCCCGCTCGACCCTCGGTCACCCGCGCCGACGGCCCCGTGCATCCCGCCGCCGCCGTCGACGTTGCGCGGGCTCGCTCCTTCCGAGCCCCCGTTCGTGCCGTCGGTCGCACGATTGCCCTCGATCGTCTCGACGGATCGATGGCCCGCCCTCTCTCCGGCGTCCGCGGAGGAGATCGCGTCGAGCTCGCAGGCTCCGAGCACGTCGCTCGCGCCGGTCGTGCTGGCCGCCGAGCCCGACGTCGACTCGCAGCCGGAGATGCCCTCGACGTGCGAGAGGCCGGCGCCCGACGTACGTACGGCGCGTGCACGAAGGCTCCGAGCGTGGATGCTCGCGGCCGCCGCCGTGCTCGTGGCGCCGGGCCTCGCCGGCCTCTTCGTCGCGGCGACGGGCACACCGCACGCCGGCGCCACGAGGGCGCACATGGCGCGGGCGGCCGAAGAGACGCTCTCGCCGCTCGAGCCCGAAGCGCGCGAACTCGCGCCGCGTCCCGCGCCGCCCGCGAAGGCCAAGCCCCGACGGCGCTGGTCGAAGCAACGGAGGCGCTGAGCACCGCCGAGGCCCCGCGCGGGAGATCAGGAGGCGAGCGCTGCCTTCACGTCGGCGATCGCGCCGTCGACGGCGCCTTCACCGAGGTGACAAGCGGCGGCGATCTTGCCGAGGACCGAGCGCTCGATCTCGCTGATGTCTTCACTGGCCTGCGCGATGAGCGCCGCGATGCGCAGGACCTCGCGCGCATGCTCCTCGCGCCGGATCCCCTCGGCGAGCCGCTGGATGCGCCGTTCGAGGCCGTCCTCCGCGAGCTGGTCGGCGAGATCGGCGACGAGCGCCGCGATTTGGCTCTGCGGGACCGCGCCGCCACACGCGGCGGTCACGATGCGCTCGAACGTGCTCCGCTCCTCGTCGTCGAACACCCCGTCCGCGGTCGCGACGAGGTAGGCGCCCTCGACGATGCTCTCGAAGAGCGCCGCCGCGAACGGGTCGAACCCCGTCGGCACCGTCGACTCGTCCTTCGGCCGCGCTCCCCACGACGCCGCAGCCAGCACGAGGATCGATCGGTCGTTCGACGCCTCGCCCTCCGCACGAGCACCGCTCGGCGTGCGCGCCACCTTCGCGAGCAGGTTGATTCGGTCGTCGATCTGCATGCGCTTCGCTGCCGCCTCGAAGCGAGGATACCCGTCACCGCGGCTCCTGCGCGAGCAGGATCTCGACGAGGCCGTCCCGATCGGTCATGGCGTTTCCGATCTCGACCGGCCGCGATTCGCGTCCCGGGAGCGCCGCGAAGATCCGCACCACCGCACGTACGATCGGATTCGCCGTCGGGCTGGGATCGCGCAGCCGGAAGGCGAGCCGGATCGGCGCGGGCACGCGGATGTCCGGCAGCTCGGTCGTCGTCGCCGGAACGTCCACGCGGCGCACGACGCGCGGGAACCCCGTACCGGCCTTCGGCACGACGCTGAAGATGTACGGCCCCGGATCGAGCTCGAGCGCGAAGCTGCCGTCGGAGAGCGTCGTCGTGCGCCCTGGGCGCGGCTTCGGCGTCTGCGCGCTCTCGGGCTCGTCCGGCACGGCGATCACCTCGGCCGAAGAGAGCGGCCGCTCGTCCGTGAGCACCGCGCGGCCACGGACGAGCGTGCGCTTCGGCGGGTGGAGCGTCAGCGCCGTGACGGTGCGATCGATGGCGACGGGCTGGCGCGCCTTCGCGTAGCCGGTTCGTTCGGCGGGCTCGATCGTCGCCGAGTAGGTCCCCGGCGGAAGGATCGTCGCGAACCTGCCGCGGTCGTCCGTCTCCACCGTGGTCGAGTACGTGACGAACGACGGCTGATCGGAAAGCGTCAAGAGCTCGTCGCTGTCGAACGTGATCCGGGACGGGATGCCGAGGAGCGTCGGCCCCTCGCCCGGAATCGCCACCACGCCGGTGACCGTCACCGGCGGAGGGAGCGCTGGATAGCGCAGGTTCTCGAGGCCGGCGCCGCCGATGAGCCGCGTCACGAACCGCGGGACGGCGACCCAGTCGTCCGGCGGAGCGACGACCGCCTGAACGTCGTCGCCCAGGCTCGGGCCGCCGCCCGATCCGCGGTTCTCGCCGGTCGTGTGCAGGCGAACGGTCACCGCCGTCCCCGACAGCTTGCGTACGACGGAGATTCGACGCCCCGACGGGATGTCCTCGAGCCAGACGCGCCACCCGTCGAGACCGTCGGCGCGTGTGATCGTGGCGTCGCGCGAGGTGCCCTCGAGATCGTCGAGGAACTTTCCGACCGGCGGCGCCGCGCCGAGGAGGAAGCTGTCGACGTGGTTCACCGCCCGGATCTCCTGGACGTCGGCCGTCGGAGGGAAGAACTCGTCGAAGGGCGGCTGCGGGTACATGACCCGCAGGTACCTGCCGAACGGAAGCGTCCGCACGTGCTTCGGCACGGGCTTGTCGTCGTCGGTCGACGGATCGTCGAACATCACGGACGAGTCGAAGAGCACGTCGAGCGGCAGCGTCGGCTCGAACACGGGACGCTGGGAGTTCCCCATCGGCTCGTACACGACGCGCACGGGGATCGACGTGTTCTCGGGCAACGGGGCCGGATAGCCGACGTCGATCGACGCTTGGCGCGTCACCTTGTACTCGCCTTGCACCGAGCTGATCCCGCCGACCTGGATGCAAGGCGGCGTCTGGAGCGCGCTGCAGCGGCTGGTCACGCCGGGCGGCGGGCGGGCGAACGCGGGCTCGCCGTTCTGATCGCTGAAGAGGACGAACGTGCTTCCCGGCGCGAAGATGGACGTGTCGGGCACGTGGACGACGATCCAGAACGGGTACTCCGGTCGATCGCCTCCCGTCCGGACCACGCAACGCCCACCGACGCAGCGCGCGCCCACCGAGCTCGGACCGCGCTCGTATCGCTCGCACGGATGCGCCTCGGGGCAGGAGTTCATCGGCGCGTCCGTGAGCGGACGGGGCTCGATCGGCGTGCACGAAGACGCGCTCACGACCGCCGCCACGATCGCCCCCAGCGCGAGCCGCCGCCACGACGCCCGGCGCCGCACGCTCGGCCGACGCCGTCCGGACGTCACGGCGGGCCTCCCTCCGACTCCGCATCGACGGGCTCCGGCTCGATGCCCGCATCGAGGACGGGACAGCCGGAGAGATCGCCCGTCGGGTTGTAGAACCACGTGACGATGTCGCCGCCGGGCTCGCCGGGCGTGTGGGCGTTCCTGGGGTCGGTGACCGCGCTGAGCTGCAGCGCGACGACGACCTCGACGACGTGGCAGCGATCGGAGGAGGGCTTCGAGATGGGGATCTCGAGCGTCCGGACGCGGCCTCGCGTCGATCCCGATCCCGGCTCGTACTGGCTCGGCGTCGGCGCGCCGTCGATCCCGTCACCCCTTCCCGGGAAGTCGATGAACGCGGCGTACCAGAACGTGACGCGCGGGTCGTGGAGCTCGACCGGGACCACGAACTTGTCCGGCCAGCGGCCGAGCACGGAGGAGGCCGACGGAACGACCGACCCGCGGAGGATCGTCGGGCGCGTCTCCGGGAGCTGGGGGAGATCCGTCGGCGGGTCCGCGATGACGCACGCCTGCGCCGACGACACCACGACCAAGAGCGTGAACGCACCCGCCGCGAAGCGCGCTCCTTTCCCGGTCCCGTGCCTTCGTCCGTTCGCGATCATCCTCGGTCGTCGGCCCGGATCATCACACAGGAGGCAGCCTCCCCGAAGCGAGGCGTTTCGACGCAGGCGTGGGCAGATGCCACCGGGCGTCGGCGTACTCGGGGCGCACGGCGAGGCGGAGCAGATCGGCGAGCGAGGGGAGCTGCGCGCAGAGCCGCTCGAGACCGCCCGGACGCTCGAGCTCCTCCGCGTTCGCCTGGGGGAAGTCCTCGAGGACCTTGCGCGCGGCGTGGCCGAAGTCGCCGGTGAGGAACATGCCGACGCGGCGACCGCTCTGCTTGGCGCGCTCGAGGACGAGCTCGAAGGGCGTGGCATCGGAGGCGGCGAGCAGCTCCTTCAGCCTCCGCTGCGTCCGCGGCGCGAGCGTCTGCCAGAGCATGTCCGCGAGCTGCGCGTCCTTGCGATCGACGGTGACGAGCCCGGGCGGACCGAACGCGCCGAGGATGACGCCCCAGAGCGAACGCGCCTCGGCCTCGCCGAGGCCGAGGACGAGCGCGTTCTGCGGAAGCACGCGGGAGAGCGCCTCTCCGAGCGCCCAGCGGAGCTCGTTCGTGTCCTCGCGCGTGTCGCCGGAGATGATCGCCGCCGGCGGAGAGAGGAGCGCCGTCTTGACGGAGATCGGCTCGTTCTCCTCCTCGAACGAGAGCTCGCCCTGGCGCGGCTTGGCGAGGGTGGTCGGTCGCTTCTGGAACAACGCGAAGCGCGGCGTGTCGAGCAGGCGCAGGGCCACCTCGTACAGGCGCGACAGCGCGGAGGTCGCCCCCGGCACGACGCGCTCGAGCCCGCTCATGCCCGCGGCGGCGGGCGTCTTCGCGAACACCGCCGTCGCGCCTTCCCACACGATCCCGAAGGCCTCGCCCGCAGGCTCGTGCGAGTGGCGAGTGAGCAGCGTGAGGATGCCCGGCTGCGCGTTCTGCGCGCTGAGCGGCGGAGGCGGGAGCGGCCCGGCCGACTTGTCGAAGGCGCGCAGCACGTGATCGATCGCGCGCACGTAGTTCGTGTTCTGGTCCGCCTTCGCGGCGTCACGGAGCGCGACGAGCCGCGGAACGCTGCCCGGATTGAGCTCCACCGCCTGACGCCGGACCTTGATGAGCGCGGCGCGGCGTGAAGGCTCGTCGCGGAGCAGCTGATCGAGCATGTCGGCGGCGTCGATCGAGCCCTCGCGGAGCGCCTCCGTGAGGAGCCGCTCGGCCTCCTCGCGCGCTCCGTGCACGAGCCGCGCGCGAGCCTTCGCCACCTTCCCTGCCGGCGTCGTCGGCACCTCCTGCGCGGCGCCGCCGGCCGGCGCAGGCCTGGTCGACTTCGAACGCGGCGGATCGTCGGGCTGCGTCGGAGGCGGGCGATCGGAGCCGAGCGGCGGGTGGCGCACGCTCATGATCGGCGGCTCCTCCGGGTTCGCGAGCAGCACCGGCGGCGGCGGAGGGATCTTCGGCAGGCCCGGGATCTCCGCCGAGAGCCGGCGCGTCTCGCCCTCCTTCTTCTGCTCGGCCTCTCGAGCCGTCGAGACGATCTTCGTGGGAGCCTCTGGCGAGACGTCCTCGTCGGTCCGGGTCGCGACGATGCGCGTCGGGACCTCGGCCTCGCCGCCGGTCGCTGCACCCTCCGCGCCCGCACCGGACGCGCGCGGGGTGGACTCGGTGCCGAACGGCGGCGTCATTGCGCGCGGCGGGCTCGACGAGCCGGTCTGCGTCGCGCCCTGCGCCGGCGGCCGCCCGCGGAACGCCTCGAGCTCCGCCCGGAGCGCAGCGGCGGCTTCCGGCGTCGCGTGCTCGATGGCCTCGCGCATCGTGCGGTCGCCCTCGAGGCGCTCGGACGGGTTGTTCGACGAGAGCAGCGCGCGGGCGAGCTCGGCGAGGATCTCGGCGCGATCCTGCCCGGTGAGGCCCTCCGCGAGACCGCGGAGCACGCTCCTCGCCTTCACCATGTCGTCGCGCGAGAGCGCGACCTTCGCCACGCGACGGAGCGCCTCCGTTCGCGTCTCGGGATCCTTCGCGGCTTCGTTGAGGAAGCGCTGGGTCGAGGCGTGGTCGCCCGCACGCCACGCGTTCTCCGCCGCGGCCATCGCGACGTGGCCGGGCCGCCGGAGGCCGAGGAGGTTGCCGTACACGGCCTCGGTGTAGAAGCGATACGCCTCCTCGTGACGTCCTGCGCGCGCGGCGCGCTCGGCGAGGCCGAGCGCCACGAGCGGCTGCGCACCGACCTGCGCGAGGCATCGCCGGAGCCTCGCCTCGCCCACGCCCGCGTCCGGGCCGTGCACCACGTCCTCGGCCTCGGCGAGCAGGAAGGCGTGCAGCGCGACGTCCTCCGGCTCGAGGGGCGCCTTCGCCTCCGCTGCGCGTTCGCCCGGCTCCGAGGCGATGCGCTCGAGGGCCGCGATCGTCGCGAGGGCCTCGTCCCTCGTGCCGGGGCCGCGCAGGCGATACTCGAGGCCACGCGCGAAGAGCTGCGTCGCGGCGACGTCGGGCGTGAGGCGCGCCGCGTCGCGCGCGCGAGCGAGCGACCGCTCGCTGTCGCCTGCCCGGGCCGCCGCCTGCGCCGCCTCGACGAGCATCTCGCTGCGCACGCGCGGCTCCTCGACGGAGATGCGCGCGAGCGCCTCGAGGGCGTCTCCGAGCTCGGTCGGATCCTGCGTCGCGCGCGCCACCTCGACGCGCGCCTCGGCCACCGCGATGACCTGCGGCGCCCGCTCGAGCAGGTCGGCGATCGCGACGCGCGCTCGAGCGACGTCTCCGGCCGCGACGAGCGCGCGCACGCGGCGCACGCCGATCGTGACGTACTCGAGCTCCTCGGTCGCCGCCGCGAACAGACGCTCGAGCGCGGGCAGCGCCTTCTCCGGCTCGCCCGCGCGCTCGTAGAGATCGGCGAGCCACCGGAGCGCGCTCGGGTGCCCCGGATGCTCGAGGAGCACCTGCTCGAGCTCGGCGCACGCCTCCTCGAGCCGCCCGAGGCGCTGCTCGAGGATCGCCGCGCGGCGAAGGCGCACGGCGCGGAGCTTGTCGCGGTCGTCGGCCGACGTGCTCTTCGAGAGCCGCTGCGCCCGCTCGCCGAGGTGCAACGCGAGGTCGTCGTAGCTGTTGCGCGCGACGAGCAACGCCTCGATGGCGACGTCTGCCTCGGAGTCGTTCGGATCGAGCTCGAGCACCTCGCGCCACGCAGCCTCCGCCGCCGCGAGCGAGCCGCGTGCGCCCTCCGCCCGGGCGAGGCGCTTCAGCACCGCGCGCTGCTCGTCCCGGGACTCGCTCACGCGCGCGAGCTTCGCGAGGTGCTGGAGCGCCTCGACGCGGATGTGCTCGCGACCGGCCTCCTCCGCCGCCTGCTCGACCGCCCTCCAGCGCGCTGCCGTCGGCTCCTCCATCGCAGCCTGGAGGAGCGCGTCGGCCGCGCCCGAGGCGTCGCCGTGCTCGCGGCGAAGGCGCGCGAGCTCGGCCCAACGCAAGGCGCGCTCGGGCTTCGGCATGTCGGGGCGCGCGAGCTCGCGCAAGATGGCCTCCTCGCCGCGACCCGCGGCGACGAGCGCGTCGTTCAGCTCCTTCGCGACGTCCGGGCGTTGCTCGGGGGTGGCGATCTCGCTCGCGCGCTCGAGGTACTTCACCGCCACGCTCGCCTCGCCGTCGGCGATCGCCTTCTTCGCGAGCGCGCGCAGCGCCTCCGTCCGGCGGAAGACGCCGACGCGCTTCGAGAGGCGCTCGGCGAGCGCCAGGTCCGGATACGCGGCGACGGCATCGTCGGCCTCGACGACGACGGCGTCGTCGTCCGGCTCCTTCTCCGCGGCGCGCACGAGCAGCTTCGCGCGCTTGGCCCGATCGCCGAGCTCCTTCGCGATGGCGGCGACGAGACGGAGCAGCGCGTGACCGATGTTGGAGTACGGCTTCTCGACCTCGGCCGTCACCCGCTCGAGCGCCTCGGCCGAGCCGGCGGCGCGTGCGAGCGCCGGCGCGTGGGGCAAGAGGCGCACGTACTCGTCGACGTCACCGTCCGCGGCGATCGCGCGTTCGAGCGAGCGCCAGCCCCACTCGCCGTCGGTGAACAGCTCCATCGCCATCTCGACGAACGTGATCGCGATGCGGGCGCCGTCCGGTCCCTCCAGCCGCTTCGCGAGCTGCTCGCCGGCGCGCTCCAGACGGAGCGCCACCGCGGCGACGTCCTCCGGCGCGAGCGAGACGATCTCGCGCGCCGCGACCGCGAGCATGCTCAAGGTGACGGGCGTCGGCACGAGGACGGACGCCTTGAGCAAGAGGTCCATGCGCTGGCGCGTCCCCTCGAGGTCGCGCGACGTCATGCTCGCGGCGCGGAGCAGCCAGGCCGCGCGCGCCTGCGGGCTGCGCGAGAGCTCGGCGACGTGCTCGATGGTGCGGACCGCGATGTTCTCGCGCTGCGCCTTCGCGGCGGTGCGCTGCAAGAGCCCGAGCGTCGAGCCCTCCGACGGCACCGCGATGAACGCCTGCGCGGCGTGCTTGAGCGCCAGCATCGCGACGCCCCCCGACTCGAAGAAGCGCGCCGCCCGATGGTGCGCGGCGCGCCGCCCGAAGCGGCCGCGCGCACGTCGCGCGACCTGATCGTAGAGCGTCGACATCTCCTGGATGCGACCGAGCTCGACGCACGCCTTCTCCGCGGTCTCGAGGGCATCGGCGTGCCCCGGGTCGCGCTCGAGCGCGAGCTTCGCCAGCCCGAGCGCGCGGCCGTACGCGCCGACGTCGAGCGCGGCTCGGGCGGCCTGCGTGGCGATGACGCCCGAGCGCACGCGGTCGGCCTCGCGCTCGACCAGCTCGGAGAGGCAGTCGACCGCGTACTGCGCGTCCGCGAACGTGGCGAGATCGCGGCGCAGCGTGTCGTAGCCGTAGACCGAGTCGCAGTGCGCACCGCGCACCCACGCCTGAACGGCGCGCGGCCGATCGTCCGCCATGTCCCAGAGCGCGGCGCCGAAATCGCGGAACGCGTCCGCCGCCTCCGAGATCATTCCTTGGCTCAGACGCGCGTCGGCGAGCGCCTCGAGGAACGCGAGCTCCCCGTCCGGCGTCTTGTCGTGGCTCGCGAGCTCGTCGATGCGCGCCGCGCAGGATGCGAGGCTCACGCCCTCGCGCGCCGCGCGCGCATACGCGCGGAGCTCCGACTCGACGTCGCCGAGCTCCCGATGATGACCGGCGAGCTCGAGCAGGAGCGGCCCGCGCTCGGCCGCGGGCGCGCCGGCGGCGATCCACCGCTCGCCGAGCACGACACGCAGCGCGGCGTCCTTCGCGACGTTCGCGACGTGCTCGACCGCGCGACGGAGCGGAGCATGACGAGGGCCGAGCACGTCGAGGGCCCGGCGCGCGATCGTGGCGGCGCGCGCCGCGTCGAGCGCGGCGAGCGACTCGAGCCCGGGCGCGATCCTCTCGGCCATCTCCTTGCTCGGCTGCGGCTGCGGCGCGAGCCACGCGAGCGCTTCGGCGAGCGCCTCGGCGTCGCCGTCGCGCTCGGCGCGCTCGACGAGCGCCTGCGCGGCGGCGGGATCGCCCGGCCGCAGCCCCACACAGCGACGCGCCCACGCGACCGCGCCGCGTAGATCGCCTGCGCGCTCGAGGATCTCGGACAGCCGGCTGCAGAGCGCGGCCGAGGGCCCGGCCGCTTCCATCGCGCGCTCGATCGCCGCCTGCGCGACGCGGCCACCGTCGTCCGCCGCGAGCCGTGCGAGCACGAGGAGCGCTCGCACGTTCGGGCCGTCGGCCCGGCACGCCTGCTCGGCGGCCTTTCGGGCAGCCTCCTTGTCGCCGACCTCCACGAGCACCTCGGCCGCCACCGCCGAGATGGTCGCGACGACCTGGTTCCCGCACGCGGGGGCGACCGCTGCCATCGCGCGCCCGCGCGTCGCGTGGTCGCCCGCGAGCGCCGCGGCGATCCACGCGACCGAGCACGTCCAGCGCGTCGCCGACTCCTCGGCGAAGTCGCGTGCCGCCGCGGACGCCCCGGCGAGGTCGCCGTGACGCCGGAGGGCGCTCACGAGCAGCCCGCGGACGCGGACGTTCGGGCCGCGCGCCTCGAGCCGCGCGCGTGCGAGGCGCGCGAGCCCGGCGAAATCGCCGACGCGCTCGGCCACGCGCACCGCCTCCGCGAAGATCGGATCCTCGAACGGCGACGAATCGCCGGCCGCGGCGCGCCCGCGGATCTCGGCGAGCTCGAGGAGCGCGGCGGCGAGCTCGCGCGAGGCATCGGGGAACGACCGGGCGAGACGCACGACCTCCTCGAGCGCGACCTTCCTGCCGTCCGCGGCCGACGTCTCGAGCGCCTTGCGCGCGAGCGCGAGCTCCTCCTCGTGCCTCCGGACCACGGCCTCGAGCCGACCCGCAGCCGCGTGCGCGCGATCGTCGCTCGGGTCGAGCTGCGCGATGATTCGGTACGCCCACGCGGAGAGGAGCACGTCGTTGCGCTCCTCCGCGATCGCGGCGAGCCGGTGCGCGGCGGCGAGCCGGGACGCCGCCTCGGACGATGCGCCGTGCGCGGCCCCGCCCATGGCGGCGCGGACGAGGGCCTCGACGAGCCACGCGTCGTCGCCGCTCTTCTGCACGAGCGCGCGCAGCGCGTGCAGGACGTCGGCGTTCGTGGCGTCCGCGGCGACGGCGCGCGCGAAGACCTCGACGGCTCGTTCCGGCGCAGCGAGCGGGCCCGACAGGAGCCGCCCGAGCTCGGCCCAGCGGAGCGCGGCGGCCTTCTCCTTCTCGCGCTCGGCGCGGACCTCGAGGCGCACGGCGAGCGGCTCGTAGGCGCTGGCACGCGCGAGCAACTCGTCGAAGATGTCCGCCCCGGGACCTTCGAAGACGCGGTCGAGCCCTTCGTCGAGCGCCGCGCCGAGCGCGCGGCCGACGTGACCGGCCTCGAGCGCCGCCGCGCGCCGGCGCGCGTGCACCTCCGCGGGCCCCGCCTCGTTCGGAGGCCCTCCCTGGCGCGCAGCGAGCGCGAGCGCGTGCTGCCGGAGCACGTGGTCGGCCGCCTCCGGCCGCTCGCGAACGGTGTACGCGCCCATGAGCGCGGCGACGGCGAGCGGGCTCGTCGGGTCGAGCTCGAACGCGCGCAGGAGGTCTTCGATCTCGCCGTCCACGTCGCGTGCGGCCGCCCTGCGACGGGCGGCGCGCACGTATGCCTCCGCGCCGGCGCGTGGCCCGGGGAAGCCCTCCTCGATGTCCGCGACGGCGGAGCCGAGCGTCGCCGCGGCCCACGCCGCGACCGCGCCGAGCATCTCGAGCGGCAACGCGTCGGCGTCGTCCTTCTCCGCCGCCTCGAGGAAGGCCTCCTGCGCGCCGACGGCATCGCCGGCGCGCGCGTGGAGCACGCCGATGCGCACGAGGACCGCCGCCGCGTCCTTGCCGACGGCGGTCGCCGCGAGCTTGCGCAGCTCCGCCGCGGCGAGCCCCGGCTCGCCCAGCATCTCGAGCCAGCCGGCGAGCGAATGGCGCAGCGCGGGGTCGTCCTCCGCGCCGTCGTCGCCCGAAGACGAGCGGAAGTCGCCGAGCGCACGGAACGCGAGCTCGACGGCGAAATCGAGCTCCGCCCCTCGAGCGGCGAGCATGGCGGCGAGCTTCTTCGAGGCCACCCGCTCGTCGGCAGGATCGCCGAGCGCGCGGGCGAGCTCGATGCGCGCGCGCAGCTGCGCCTCCTCCGCGACGATGCCCTTGCGACGGCGCGGCTCCTTCGCCGGACGCGAGCCGCGCGAGCGCAACACGGCCACCGCGTTTCCTGCTGCCTTCGTGCTCCCCGACCCGTTGGTGCTCGACACGATCACCTCACCATCATCGCGAACGGCATCGCGGCCACCACGCGCTCCCTCTCGGCGAGCGGCGCCAGGCTCGTCACGAACGGGACGAGGTCCGGCGCGATTCGCTCGAGGAGATCGATCCCCGAGAGGGACGGCGCCACGGCGCGCACGCGCTCGTCGACGCCGCCGGCCGAGAGCGCGTCGAAGAGCCCGGACTTGTTGCTCACGACGGCGACGCGCGCACGCTCCGGGAGGCTCGCCAGCTCGCGCGCCTTGGCCAGCGCCGCGGAGAGCCCGCCGAGCTCGTCCACGAGCCCGCGCGCCTTGCCCTCGCGGCCGCTGAAGATCCTCCCCTCCGCGCTCTCGACGATCATCTCGCGCGTGACCGTCCTGCCGCGCGTGCTCCGGCCCTCGGCGACGCGCGCGAGGAACAGATCGTAGATGTTCGTCATGCTCTCGAGCACGCGCTGCTTGGTGGGCTCGTCCCACCGCACGAGCGGCGACTCGTAGGCCGCCCGCTCCGCCGCGCCGGGCTTGCTCTCGTTCGCGGGGAACGTCTCGGTGTGCACACCGATCCGCTCGAGCGCATCGCCGAACCCGATCTTGCCGCCGACGACGCCGATCGACCCGACGATGCTCATCGGATCCGCGAAGATGTAATCGCCGGTCGAGGCGAGGTAGTAGCCGCCGCTCGCGGCCATGTCACCGATGCTCACGACGAGCGGCTTCTTCTTCCGCAGCCTCATGAGCTGGTGCCACATCAGATCGCTCGCGAGCGCGCTGCCGCCGGGCGAGTCGATGCGCAGGACGACAGCCTTGACGTCGTCGTCCTTCTCCAGCTTCTCGATGGTTCGAGAGAAGTCCTTCTCGACGATCCCTCCGCGGCTCTCGAGCAATCCGCCGCCGCCGGCCATCGAGATGCTGCCCGTCGCGCGTACGAGGGCGATCGGCCCCGTCGCGCTCCCCTCGCCCGCGAGCGCGCGGAGGATCTCGTCGAGGTCGGCCTCCTCCGGCTGCGCGCCGGCCCCGAAGACGACCCGCTCGCGCACGGCGCCCGACGCGCTCCGCAGCGCCGCGAGCGCCTCGTCGTAGTAGCCGATCGCGTCGACGAGCCCGAGCTCCTTCGCGCGCGCCGGCGTCCACGGTCCGTCCTCGACGACGTCGGCGGTGGCCTTCGGACGAGCCGAGAGCTCCTCGAGCCACACCGCGCGGATGTCCGCGAGCGTGCCCATCAGTGACGCGCGCGCCTCCGGCGAAGGCCCGTCGCGCGTCAGCGGCTCCTCGGCGCCCTTGAACTTGCCGACCTGCATCATGTCGACGGACAGGTGCAGCTCGTCGACGAGGAGCCGTCGCATGTAGACGTTCTGCGACGCGACGCCGACCGAGGCGACCTCACCGGCGGGCGAGAGCCAGATCTCCGAGCAGCCCTTCGCCGCGACCATGAGCGACATGTTGCCGAGCGCGTCCGCGTGGCAGACGACCTTCTTCTTCGCGCGGATGCCGGCGAGCATCTCGCCGAGCTCCTGCGCTCGTGCGGGACCGAACGTCGCGCTTCCGAGCTTCACCATGACGGCGACGGCCTTGCGATCGTCGTCGCGCAGCTCGGTCGTCACCCGGAGGGCCTCGTCGAAGCTCCTCTTCACGGGGGAGACGCCGAACAGACCGGGCTTGTCCTGCTCGGGGACGCCGCCGGAGAAATCGATCACCGCGACGGCGGGTCCACGCTTTCTGGGAGGATCGCTCTGCGACGCGTCCGCCGGTCGCGGGCGTCCTTCACACCCGGACCCCAGGACGGCGAGCGTCCCGAGCGCGATGGCGCAAAAGCCGCGACGAAGCGTCATCCCCCTCCTTCCGCCCGCTGCTTCACGCGGCCGGGATACGCACCCTCCGGGTAGCGATCGACGATGTCCTTGTACATCTTCACGGCGGTCGCCTTGTCGCCCGAATCCCACTCGACGTCGGCGAGCCCGACGAGCGCCGGCATGTAGTTGGGGTTGACGGCCAGCACGCGCTTGTACGAAGCGCGCGCGCCGGCGAGGTCGTGCTGCGCGTACGCGATGGCCGCGAGCCCGGCGAGCGCCTCCGAGTCGTGCGGATTCTTCTCGAGCGCGGCCGAATAGAGCGCGCGCGCGCGCTCGTAGTCGCCCTTCGCCCGAGCGCGCTCTCCCAGCGAGACGAGCTGGCGCGGATCGCCCGAGAGGGCGCCGCCGCCTCCTCCTCCGCCGCCACCACCGCCTTCGACGGCCCCGCCTCCGCCGCCGGCGTGCGCCGCCGCCGCAGGTCGCCCCGCGTCCTTCTCGGCGGAGGCAGCCGGCGCGCCGGCGTCGGCGCTCGAAGCCGACGGAGCCCGCTCGGCGAAGCTCCGGAGGAGCGGGAGCAAGGGATGCGGCCTCGTCAGCGCGGCGAGGCGGTCGATCTCGGCCCTCGCCCCTGCGACGTCGCCCGAGCGAGCGAGCGCGAACACGAGCGCCGCGCGGGCACGGCCCGGACCGGTCTCCGCGCTCGACGCCGTCTTGAGGCGCTCGATGACGGTCGGCCAGAGCGGCTCGGCCTCCGCGAGATCGAGCGCAGCGAGCACGTACGCCGTCTCGGGCTGCGCCGACGAAGCGGAGATCTTGCCGACGAGCGCGCGCGCGCCTTCGAGGTCGCCGGAGATGCGGAGCGCGTCGATCTTCGCGCGGAGCGCGCGCGGCTCGTCGGGGGCGACCGCGAGCGCGTCGTCCGCGACCTTGCGCGCGGTCGCCGCGAGCTCGTTCAGGCTGTCGCGCGTGAGGCGGTGATCGTCCGCGGCGTCCGGCGGGAGCAGGCGCGATTTCAGCCACATGAGGTCGGCACGGATGGCCGCGAGGCGCGCGAGGCCGAGCAGCACGTGCGGGTCCTTCTCCGAGAGCGCGCTCGCTTTGTCGAAGCTCTCTTTCGCGAGCTCGAGGTTGCCGTCGGCGAGCGCCTTCTCGCCGGCCGCGAGGAAGCCCTCGACGCGCGGATCGACCGTCGGAGTCGGCGCGGGGGGCTTGGCCCCGAACATGGAGCCGAGGTTCTTCTGCGCGGCCACCGCGCCGAGCATCAGCAGGCAGCCGACGACGACCGTCGCGACGATGAAGCCTCCGACCGAGCGGCGGCGCGGAGGCAGCCCGTCGGGCTCGGAGGACGCCCGATCGCGGACGCGATCCTCCTCGAGCTCGGCACGCAGCGATCGGATCGGGCGCGCGGGCGCGGGCAGCGGGGTGGACGCGTTCGACGCGCTCGACGCGTCCGAGGTGTCCGCCGGAGCGGACGCGGCGTCGCGCTCGCGCGGAGCTTCGCGTGCAGCACCGTCGGTGCCGGGATCCGACGCGCGGCGCGGAAGCGGAGGCGGGGTCGAGACGGCCGGCGGGGGCGGCGGGGTCGGCTTCGCCGAAGGCACGGGCGGAGGCGTCGGGCGCTGCAGCGGCACGGTGTGCGCCGCGGGCCGGTTCTCCGCGGCTGCGCGTGCGCCGTCGGAGGCCGAGCTCTCGCGCTTCGGGAGCGGCGGCGGCGTGGGAGGCGCGGCAGACGGCCGTTGCGGCGCCGCAGAGGTCGTCGGCGAAGCCGCCGGTCGAGGTACGGGCGGCGGAGCGGACACCTGCGTGGGCGGTGGCGGCGGAGCTGGCGGGCTCGCGGGCTCGACGGCGCCCGTCTCCGAGCGGAGCGTCGGCTCCACCTCGCGGGTGGGCGCCGGCGCCGAGACCTGCACCGGGAAGGCCTCCTGATCGGTCAGCGGACCGGTGCCGATGAGCGTCGTCTTCCCCGTGCCGTCGGCGGGCGGCGCGGGGAACTCGGGCTTCGTCGCCTGCCGCGGACGATTCGGCGGCGGCGCGACGCCGACCTGCGTGGCCACGGGCGGCGGAGGAGGACCGAGGCCGTCGTGGGTCTTGCCGGCTCGTGCCGACTGGAGGTTCCTCTTCGCCGCCTCGCGTTGCTCGAAGAACGGCGCGAGCTCGGGGATCTGACCGATCGGCTTCGGAGGCAAGCCGCCACGGGACAAGCGATCGTTGCGCTCGACGAGGTATCCCTGGATCGCACGCTGGAGCTCACGAAGCGACGTGAAGACGAGCGTGCGTCCGTCACCGGTCGTGACGTTCCAGAAGTCCTCGCTGTAGTCGCCGTCCTTGCGGCGGATTTTGAACTTGTGCCCGCAGTTGGTGCACTTGACCGTCGTGCCGCGACCGCTGACGAGCGCGTCGTCGAACTCGTACTCGGTGTTGCACCGCTCGCACTTGACGTCCATGACGTAGGAGCTCGAAAGGTTGGGCAGCCGGCACGTCGTCGCCGGCCCGCGACAGGGGCGTCGACGCGCTCTCGTTCCTCACTGATTCGTCCAAAGGCCCACTGCGGGCGTCTCCACGCTATCATGCAGACGTCTCCGCGTGCGGAGAGTTGGGTCAGGGCGACCGCGGACGTCGGCTCGGCGCCCGACGTGTCCGCGCGGGCGGGTCGGCGTGGGTGGGGGTTGAGGCACCGTGCTTCAGCTCGTGCGGGCGACCGTCCGAAGACCGGCCTCTCGACCTGACGCACCGTCCACAGCCGACGTGAACGGCCGTGCACGGCTCGCGGCTCCACCCCATCTCCGACCTCGTTTTTCAAAGGGGGGACGGCGTCTTGTCTGGGGCATGGCGGTTGCTACGCTCTGCCGACGACACTCCGACGGAGCGTGCCGCGGGACGATCCCCGCACACCTCCACGTCAGGCCGGGGTCGAGGACGCAATCATGATGATGAAGCGCGCAGTCTCGTTCGTTCTCTTCGGGCTCGGGTCGGCCGTCCTCTTCGGGTGCCCCATCTACCCGTCCGACCGAGCTCATCGCGTCTGCGTCGGCGGAGACTGCTTCGAGTGCCCGGACGCCTACTACTCGTCGAGCTGCAGCGCGTGGACGTGCACCGGACCGGGCGACTGCCCGAGCGGCTACACGTGCACGAGCGACCATCGCTGCAAGTTCACGGACGCGGTGCCGCCTCCGGGATCGGGCAACCCGGCGTGCACGAAGCCGTCGGACTGCCCCATCGGCAACTGCGGAGCGGACAACAAGTGCCACGCCGGCGACTGCTCGACGACCGGGTGCCCGTCGGGCTACGTCTGCCGCCTCGGCAGCGGCTCGAACGGAGTGCCCGAGTGCGTGCCGACGAACGGTGACGGCAACGGCGGCGACAAGTCGACGTGCCAGAGCGACAGGGACTGCCCCTCGCCGGCCGGCTCGAAGTGCCTGACGGGCACGTGCGTGCCGCCGCAGGACCAGTGCGCGGACGCGACGCAGTGCCCGGGCGACGCGCAATGCGTGCAGGGTGCATGCACCCCGTCGTGCAGCAAGGACAAGCCCTGCCCCACGGGCTACGGGTGCGACACGGACAAGGGCGTCTGCACCCAGAACCCGACGCCTTGCACGTCGAGCGCGCAATGCAGCGACGGCAAGGTCTGCGTCCAGGAGCACTGCGTGGATCCGTGCGGCGCCGGCGGCACCTGCGGCGTCGGCCTCAAGTGCGTCGACGGCGGATGCACGCCGGACCAGCGGCCGGTCTTCACCTGCAACACCGAGGGCGTCCAGGACAACTGCCAGCCGGGCAGCATCTGCCTCCGCCACAGCTGCTACATCGCGTGCGACCCGACCGCGGCCGACGCGTGCAAGAACGCGGACCAGTTCAACGAGTGCAAGTCCGTGACGACCTCGACGGGCACCTACCACGTCTGCGGATCGACGGAGAACCTCGGGACCGAGTGCGATCCGACGCAGAGCAAGACCTGCACGGAGCCGCTGATCTGCATCGACGGGTACTGCCGCTGAGCGCGTCGCCGTCTCACCGGCGCGACGAATGATCCTATGCTGGGGCGCGTGAGGGATCTCCTCCGCGCCCTTGTCTTCTCCATGGCCGTGCTCGGCTGCTCGCGCGCGAAGCCGGCCGAGAGCCCGCCGCCTCCGGTCGCGCCCACGCCCGCGCCGGCGCCCGAGCCCGAACCCGAGCCACCGCCCGCGATGCCTCCGAAGCACGATCCGATGTCCACGTGGAAGCCCGGCGCGACGGTCACCGTCCAGGGCCGTGTGGCCACGGTCATCTGGCAGCACTTGGTGAAGGCCGTCCCCGGCAAGCAGGCGGCCTACTTCGACCTCGAGGAAGAGGGAAGCCGGCAGACGGTCGTGTACTGGAAGGACCCGCCCACCTGCGACGGGCTCATCGAGGTCACGGGCACGGTGATCGAGGTACGCGGCGCGCCGAAGCGCCCGGGCGCGAAACCCTCGCTGGCCGACGAGAGCTACAGCGAGCTGCAGATCGACGTGGCGACAGCTCGGTGTCTGTGACCGCACGGCCCCGGTCCTCTGGGGCCTTCGGAGGCTCCAGGCTCCAGGGATCACGAAGCTCCGAGCTCCCGACGCTCGCGGATCGAAGCTCGTGCCACGGGGCTCGGACGGACCGGCGCCGGAGCCTCCAAACCTGGAGCCCCACTGGAGCCCGGAGCCTGGAGCCTGGAGCCTCCTACTTCCTTCGTCCGCTGACGACGCCGACGTTGACCGTCAGCTCGAACGTCTCCCCGCTCCAGTACTTGTCGATCGCGTCTCGCACGTAGGCCCACGGATCGACGGCGTGCGAGCCGGGCGGCGGCGGCGGGGACGACGGGAACCGTCCCGTCGCGGGATCGACGAGGAGGTTCACGCGGAACTCGGGGAGGAGCAGGAGCCGCGTGACCGGATCCTCGAAGAAGCCTCGGCCTCCGTCGAACTCGAGCTTGCGCGTGGAGACGTCCATCTCGACGTACTCGAAGCCGGCCTCTTCGAGCTCGCTCTTCAGCATCGCGTCCGTCGGTCGGAGCTGGACGGCGGCCTCGACGGCGTTGGTGAGATCGACGAGCTCGTGCTTGAGGGCGCACTCGCGGAGCAGGTCGGCGACCTCGAGGAACGAGCCGCGGAGCGGCATCGCGAGGAGCGCCTGGCCGTGGGGCGCGACGATGCGCGCGAGCTCGGCGATGATCGCCCTTCGCTCCGCCGGCGCCGCGAGCGGATGCAGCGTGAACGCGTGCGAGAAGGCGCCCGCCGGGAACGGCAGCGGCAGGCCGTCGACGACGCGATAGTCGAACACGACGCCGGAGCTCTCCTTCGGTAGGGCGGCCGCCTTCGCGCGGGCGAGCTCGATCGCGTGCTCGGAGACGTCGCAGCCGTGCACGTGGGCGTCCGGCAGGCGCTCGAGCAGCGCGCGATCCGGGTAGCCCGTCCGGCAGTGGACGTGACAGACGCGGGCGTCGCGGCCGGCCGCGAGCATCGCGACGAGCCGCTCGCCGAAGAGCGAGAGGTACCGCGGCACGACGAAGGTCTCGAAGATCGCCGCGTCTTCGTACCCGAGCCGGCGTGCCGGCAGTCGCGCGACCTCCCGCGCCCTCGGAGGCACGGACGATCGCGTCGTCACCGCTTGCCCTTCTTCGGCGCCGGAGGCGGAGCCGGCGCCGTCTCACGAGCGAGCTCCTCGAGGATCTCCTTCGCCTCGTGGGCGAGGTCCGCGATCGACACGCGCTCGCCGCCCTCCTCCTCGTCGAGCTGGACCTGTCGTCCGTCGCGCTCGAGCTTCGCGAGCAGAGGAATGGCCGCGGGATCGCCGAGCTCGGCGATCGCCTCGATCGCAGACGCGACGACCTCGGGATCCTCGTTCTGGAGGAAGCGGCCGAGGAGCTTCACGCATCCGGGCTCGCCGACCTCGGCGAGCAGGAACGGCAGCTCGCTGAGCGCCGGGTTGCCGCGCGGCAGTCGCCCGAGCGCGCGCTCGATGCCGAGCGCGACCTCCTTGAAGCGATCGAACGCGAGCCCCTCGAGCGCCTCGCCGGCCGCGACCCGCGCCTCCGGCGAGATGCTGCCGAGGATGTCGATGAGCAGGTCGACGACGACGTCGCCCTGCAGATCCCCGAGCAAGAGGGCGAGCCGAACGAGCCGGACCGTCGCCTCCGCCTCGTCCTCGAGCGCGAGCGCGGCCTTCGTCGCCGCGGCGAGCTCGGGAATGAGCTTGTCGTCCCCCTCGGCCCGGAGCGCCGCGTGGTGCGCGCGCGCGGTGCGTTCGGCCTCGAACAATGCCTCGAGCGTCTCGCCAATGGTCGCCATGACGGGGCCAGTCCTTACCACCTTTCCATCGCCGCGTACGTGCCTTCCCGGTTGCGCGGCCCCGAGGCTCGGATCGGGCGGCGCACCTCGGGCGTCGTGGACCGCCGAAGAGCGCGTGCGAGGAATACCGGGCGCGCGCTGGTAGTCTGCCGATCGTGACCTCGGTCGTGGGCGGGCATCGTCGTTTCCCGTTCGGGGATCGCTGGCTCTGGACGGGCGCAGCGGCGCTCTCCTTCATGGTGCTCGGCGCGCCCTCGGCGGCGCTCGTCCCGGGACGCGCCTCGGCGCCGCCCGCTCCACCGGAGGATGCTCCGCGCGATGTGTCGCTCGTCCCGGGCACGTGTCCGCGCGGCACCGCGCCGGACAACGGGGCGTGCATCCACCTCGTCGCCGCCGACGACGGGCCGGCCGCGGAGGCGCAGCCCAACGCGCATCGCGATCGCTCCGGGCGTTGGGTCACGTACGAGCAGATCCCGCGGCTCCCCGACCGGCCGGCGGACTACGACGCGTATCGGTATCCGATCCCACCCGGCCTGCCCGGCGGGCGTCACGTCATCTCGGGCTACGACCTCGATCAGCCGGACGCGAAGCAGCGGCGAAGCCCGCGGCTCCGACACGTCGGCCACGGCGCCGTCGACCTGCCGCAGGCGAAGGGAACGCCCATCCACATGATCGCGCTCGAGCACCAAGAGGGCGACGCCGAGGTGCTCTACACGGGCCGGCTGTTCGGTACGACGATCCTCACGCGCCACACGCTGCGCGAAGGCGGGCGGCTCCGCGACTACGTGATGCTCCTCGGCCACCTCGACTCGATCGCTCCGGGCGTCACGCCGGGCGTGACGGTCAAGGAAGGCCAGCTCGTCGGAACGGTCGGCGACAGCGGGTCGCCGAGCCTCGTCCACCTCCACCTGGAGATCCGTCGCGTGCGCGAAGGGGTCGACCTCGCGAAGGTCCCTGCCGGACCATCCATGATTGGCGAGGCGGTCACCGTCGTTTGCGACCCTCGCAACGTCCTGCCGCTCAAATGACGCGCTGATGACGCAGTGCATCCAAGACCGCCGACGGGGAAAGGCCCGCCGTTGCTCGTCGAACAACCGCTTGTCGCCTTTGGTTTCGGTGTCAGGCTGAACGCGTCTCGCGGAAAGAAACCGTGTGCCTGGACCGCCTTGCACTCGGCCAGGCATCGCGCGACGATTGTACTACACGGTGTCCCTCCCCACGGCAGCTCGCATCGACGGCACGGCGGATCCGCGTGCTCTCGTCTGCCCACGATGCCGTGCGTCATGGCCGGAGACGGCCGCACCTCCGGTGTGCCCGAAGGATGGCTCGAGCCTCGTGCGCGCCCGGGAGCTCGCCGCCGCCGAGAACGATCCGATGGTCGGCCGGACGCTCGAGGGGCGTTACACGATCATCGCACGGCTGGGCTCGGGTTCGATGGGCACGGTCTATCGCGCGAAGCAGCACGCGATGGGCCGCGAGGTCGCAATCAAGATCCTCCGGGGAGACCGCGCCGTCGACGAGACCGCGAAGGCCCGGTTCATGCGCGAGGCGCGCGCGAACAGCCTCCTCGCCTCGCCCAACACGGTCACCGTCTTCGACTTCGGTCAGAGCGAGACCGGCGAGTTCTACCTCGCCATGGAGCTGCTCGAGGGCGAGAGCCTCGGCCAGAGGCTCGCGCGCGTCGGACGGCTGCCCTTCCACCTCGCCGTCGACACCGCGCGCCAGGCGTTGCGCTCGCTGTCCGAGGCGCACGCGAAGGGGATCATCCACCGCGACCTGAAGCCGGACAATCTCTTCTTCGCTCGCGTGCTCACGAGCGCGACGCCTTCGTCGCCCGCCGAAGGGCACGAGGAGATCGTCAAGGTGCTCGACTTCGGCATCGCGAAGATGCTGCGCCCCGACGATCAGCCGATGGGCGTGGTCGAGACGCAGGCGGGGACGGTCTTCGGAACGCCTCGTTACATGTCACCCGAGCAAGCGGCGGGCAAGCCGCTCGACCCGCGCACCGACCTCTATTCGCTCGGCGTGATCCTCTACCAGATGCTGACGGGACGCCCGCCGTTCACCGACAACGACGCGGTGGTCGTCATGGCCCGGCACATCAAGTCGGTGCCGAAGCGTCCCAGCGAGGTGTGCCCCGAGGCGAACATCCCGAAGGAGCTCGAGGATGTCGTCATGCGGGCGCTCTCGAAGGATCCGAACGATCGCCAAGCGAGCGCCGATCTCTTCTCCGCCGAGCTCCTCGCCGCGCTCGAGGCGCAAGCCGCGACGACGAGCGGAGTCCGCGCCTCGATCACGAACGCCGCCGGGATCCGCGTCCCGGACTCGATGCGGCCGCCGCCGATCTCGCTGCCGCCGCCGGCTCCGTCCTCGAAGCGGACGTCGTCGAGCCGCATGCCGCTCATGGCCGTGCTGATCCCGATCGTGCTCGTGGGCGCGGGAGCCGCCGTGTACTTCGGCATGAAGCGAGGCGCGATGTCCACGGCGCAGCCCGAGCCGACGACGGCGATGGCCACGTCGACCGGCGAGCCGCCGCTCGCCGCGAATCCGCCCGCCACGGCCCCGACGACCGGCGAGCCGCCGAGCAACGAGACGACGACCGCCGCGACCGCGGCCGAGCCCACCGATCCGCCGACGGTCACCCTCGACGCGCTCCCCAAGGCATCGGCGTCCGCCGCCCAGGTCTCGCGACGTCGAAAGCCGACGACGGCGAGGCCCCCGACGCCGCCGGCGACCACGTCCGCCGCCGCGACGTCCCCTCCCCCCACGAGCACGGCGAAGGCGCCTCCGGCCCCGACGAGCACGTCGACGTACGGGGTGTTCGACTGACGAAGAGAAGGCTCCGGGCTCCAGGGGCGCGCGCATCCTCGATCGCCGAGGACCGAGCCGAGCCTCACCGTCGCGCCAGCATGACCCTGCGCTCGCGGCAGATGCGCAGCATCTCGCCCGCGAGGCGGACGGCCAGCGGGCCGAGGAACAGGCCCCAACCGCCGAAGACGATCACGCCGCCGAGCATCGCCACGAGCACGATCATCATCGGGATGCCGACGTGGAAGCGGCGCGAGAGCCACGGGCGCACGAGGTTGTCGACGGTGCCGACGACGAACGTGCCGACCGCGACGAGGATGATCGCCTTGACGACGTTGCCCGTGAGGGCGAGCCCCGCCGCGACGGGGAGCCAGACGACCACCGGTCCGACCATCGGCATCAGGGCGACGATGACGCTCAGCATGCCGAGGAGGAACGCACGCGGGACGCCGAGCGCGAGATAGGTGATCGTCGCGAGCCCTCCCTGGATGAGCGCGGTGAGGCCGCTGCCGACGATGAGCCCGCGCCCGGCCTCGTGGAACGCGTCCGCGAGACGGTCGGCGACGCCCGGATCGACGAGCGCGTGCTCCCTCGCCCAGGCCCACCACCGATCGCCCTCGACGAGGATGCCGTAGAAGACGGCGAAGAAGACGAAGGCGCCGAGGACGACGTCGATCGAGGTGGCCGCGAGCGTCGCGAGCACCTTCGAGGCTCCGGCGCCGTACTCCTTCGCGAGGGCGATGATGCCCTTGCCCGTCGTCGGCGGCTCGGGCGCGGCCGAGACGAGCGCGGCGAGCACGCCGGTGCCGCCGCTCGCGAGCTTGAGCTGCTCGATGAGGCTCCCCACCGCCGGCACGAGCGCGGCCACCGCGATCGCCAGCGGCGAGATGACGACGAGGACGAGCAGCGCCGTCATCAGCGCCGCCGCTCGCTCGCGGCGCGTCGCGGCCCGAAGCCGGACGAACAACGGCCGTGCGAGATGCGCGAGCCAGGCGGCGAACACCAGCGAGGCGACGAAGGGCCACAACGTGATCACCGCGCCGACGACGAACACGACCGTCAGCAGGGCGATCGCCAGTCGGCGCGGGTCCTGTGATGCGGTCCGCGCCGTCGAGGCGAGATGAACCGCCCGCGGCAGGCGATTGACCGATTCGTGGAGCATCGGAGTGGACCGGGCAACCGACGTGCCGCATCCGGCGGCGGCGATGTTATGCAGGGCCGCCCCCATGCGACTCATCGCGAAGATCGTCGGCGCGGCGCTCGCCGCGTGTCTCTGCGTCGGCACCGCGCCGGCGCATGCTCAAATCAACGCGGAGGCCCTCCGCAGCACCCTGCGGCAGCATCCGCGCTTCCTCTGGCTGGAAGGCCTCCTCGTCGGGCGCACCGGCAACACGCAGACGATGACGTTCGGCGGCTCGGCGTTCGCGGGGCTGACGGCGTACCCCCACCTGTTCTTCACGAAGGTCGCCGCCGACTACGGCGAGGCACGCGGGCAGAGGACCGTGGCCCGGTCGGTCGCGCATGCACGATACAACTACCGGATCGGCCCGATCCTCGCGCTCGAGGCGCTCGCGCAGATCCAGCACGATCGCTTCCGGCGCATCGAGGTGCGCGACCTCTACGGCGCCGGCCTGCGCTTTCATCTCTACGAGGTGGACGAGCTCGAAATCTTCGCGGGCACCACCTACCTGCTCGAGCACGAGGTCATCGGGCCGATCCCCGGCTCGAGCAGGACGAAGGAGCTCTGGAACCGCTCGAGCAACTACGTCGGCCTGAACGCGCGCATCGCTCCATCCATCGACGCGAGCACGGTGACGTACTTCCAGCCGCGGTTCGACGAGCCGACGGACTTCCGGATCCTCTCCGACGGCTACGTATCGTTCGCGATCAACAAGGTGCTCTCCGCACGCGTGAGCGTGAGCATCTGGTTCGACAGCGACCCGCCCGTCGGGGTTCGCACGTACGACGTCGAGATCAAGAACAGCCTCGCGCTGAAGCTCGACTGACACGACCGTACGCACGCCGCGACCGCCCGAAGCTCGACCGCTCGCCCTGGGAGCCTCCCCTCGTCCGGCGCCCGCTGCCTCCTGCCGGCGGTGGATGTGTGCAGACGCCGCCGCAGGTGCTCGCACGAGGCGCGCGCGAATCGATCACGCCCTCGTGCCAGCCGTCCGTCGGGAGACGCGCGACCGGGAAACCCGAAAGGCTTTCCCGCACTTCAATTGGCCGGAACGATGCGCCCCGAATTGCTCTCCTGCGACGCGAAGTGATACCGTGCGCCGAGGGCATGGATCGCGCCGAGATCGACAGGCTCGTGCAGCGTCTCGTCGAAAATCCTCACGACGAGGAGGCGCTCGCACACGCACACGCGGCGGGGGAGGCCGATCCAAAGAGCTACGCGATGTTCCTCGAGCGCGTGGGGAACGAGACGCGCGATCGGGCGTACGCCGCCCACTGGTTGGCGGAGGCCGCCAACGTCTGGTCGACGACGCTCGGTGACGCGCACCGCGCCGCGCGCATCCTCATGATGGCGCTCGAGAAGGACCCGACCGCGCAGGTCGCGGCCGACCGGCTCGCGCAGCTCTATCGGGAGAAAGGAGACACCAAGGCGCTCGTCGCGCTGCTCGATCGCCGCGCGAAGGCGCTCGCGCCGCTCGCCCCTGCGCAGCCGGAGATCCAGAACGAGCTCGCCGGCCTGCACGAGGAGCTCGGACGCCTCTGGTCGGAGCCGCCCCTCAACCAGCCGAAGAAGGCGATCGAGCACTTCAAGAAGGCGATGGAGCTCGATCCGTCGAGCGCCTACGCCATCTACAACGCGCGCGAGCTCTACAAGCAGCTCTCCCAGTGGCAGGAGGCGATCCCGCTCTACGCCGCCGAGCTCGAGCTCGAGCAAGACCCCGCGCGGCGCGTGGGCCTGCTCCGCGACGAGGCCGCGACCCGCAAGCTCGCCGGCGATTTGCAGGGCGCGACGCGCGCGCTCGCCGCGGCGCGCGAGATCGACAGCTCCGATCCGACGCTCCAACAGGAGTACGCGTCGAGCGTCCTCGACCGCATCCAGGCCGGAGAGGCGGTCCCGGCCGACGAGCGAAGCTACGCCGCCGAGCTCCTCGTCACGCTCTCGGAGACGTACGAGGGCGAGCACGGCCTCGCCTACGCCGGTGCGGCGCTCGACATCGAGCCGGGGCACGATCGCGCAATCCAGCTGTTGCTCCACTACTCGCGATCGCTCGGCTCGCCGCCCGACCTGCCGCAACGCTGCAACGCCTACCTCGCGGCGAACCCGAACGGCTCGATGGTCATCGAGGTCCGCCAGGCGCTCGCGGCGACCGGAGGCGCGCTCCCGCTCGAAGAGACGAGCGACGCCGGGGTCAAACCGGAGCGCGCCGACACGGCCAGCGTCTCGGGCGGTCAGCCCCTCACCGTCAAGCGCACGAGCATGGCGCCGTCGAAGATGGCGCAGCCCGCGCCGGCGGAGGACCCGGTCGACACCGAGGTCGCGACGAACTTCCGCGGGCGCCCCGAGCAGCCGCGCCTGTCGCCGGACAAGCTGCAAGGCATCCTCGACGCCGCGCAGATGCTCTCCGGCAAGGGAAAGAAGCCGGAGGCCTTCGCGAAGTACAAGGAGGTCCTCGAGGCCGATCCCGCCCACCCCGAGGCGCTGCAGTGGACCGAGGACTACCTGCGCGCGAAGCGTGACTACGGTCAGCTCCGCGACGTGCTCCTCAAGTGCATCCGCGCGACCGCCGACGACCCGAAGATGCTGGAGATGCGCAAGGAGCGCCTCCGCGAGGTCGCGAGCCTCTGCGAGGGCAACCTGCGCGACGTCGACGGCGCCATCTCCGCGTGGCGGGAGCTCCTGTCGCTCGATCGCAAGGACGAGAGCGCGCGCACCGCGCTGATGCGCCTGCTCCAGAAATCGCAGCGCTGGGACGAGCTCGCGCAGGTCCTCGAGCAAGAGGCGGCGTACGAGCCGGACGTCGAGACGAAGGTCTACCTGGAGAAGAAGCTCGCGAAGCTCCAGGAGGACAAGCGCAAGGATCTCGTCGCCGCCGGCGAGGCCTGGGCCCGCATCGCCCGCCTCATGCCGGACGAGGATCAGGCGATCCTCACCGCGTCCAAGCTCTTCGAGAAGGGCGAGCGCATCGACCTCGCCGCGAACATCATCGCCGAGGGCGCTCCGGCGATCGAAGACCCGGTCGCGCGCGGGCAGCTCATGCAACGCCTCGGAGAGCTGCGCGAGCAGCTCGGCGAGCCGATCCTCGCCGGCGACTCGTACGCCGAGGCCGCCGACGCGCTCCGCAACGGGAAGCTGTGGGACGAGGCCGACCGCCTCTACTCGAGCGCGGAGGCTTGGGAGAAGGCCGCGAACGCCGCCTACCAGCGCGGCCTGCTCACCGGCGATCTCAAGCAGGAGGCCGCGTGCTACGCGCGCGCCGCCGAGTACCTCATGCGGGCGAACCGGCCCGACGAGGCGCTCGAGCGGCTCGAGGAGGCGACCGAGCGCGATCCGCTCAACGACGACTACGCGAGCCAGCTCGTCGCCCGTTACAACCAGAACGATCAGACCGAGAAGCTGGTCGCGTTCCTCTCGAAGCGCGGCGATCGGCTCACGGATCGCAACAAGCGCATCGCCATCCGCCGAGAGGCCGCGCGGCTCTGCTCGATGCGCCTCCAGGACAAGGAGCTCGCGCGCGAGCTGTGGCTGAAGCTGCTCGAGGACGGCGACGATCGCGAGGCGCTCGAGCGGCTCATCGACGACGCCGTCGAGCGCGAGGACCACACGGAGGCGGCGACGCTCTTGCGCCGCCTCGGGCAGAACACGGTCGACAAGGCCGAGAAGGCGCGCGTCGCCCTGCGCGAGGCGGAGCTGCTCGCCGACGGCGTCGGCGACATCGACACGGCGATCTCGCGCTACGAGCTGATCCTCTCCGATCTCGATCCGACCTGCCGCCCGGCGCTGCAGGCGATCGCGGATCTGCAGGAGGCCCGCGGCGCGCTCGCGGAGGCCGCCGACGCGCTCGAGCGCGAGCTGAAGCTCGTCGCCGACGTGCAGGAGCGCGGACAGATCGCCGCGCGCCTCGCCCGCCTCTACGAGAAGCTCGAAGATCCGCGCAACGCGATCCGCGCGCTCGATCTCGTCCGCAAGGCGGACCTCGAGGACTTCGACGCCCTCACCCGCCTCTGCGAGCTCTGCGAGGTCACCGAGCAGTGGAGCCGCGTCGCCGAGCTGCTCGTCGAGCGCATCGAGATCGAGGCCGACGAGCAAGAGGTCGTGGCGCTCACGACGAAGCTCGCCTCGATCCTCGCCGACAAGCTCGATCGCGGCGACGAGGCGCTCGGCGCGCTGACCGATCTCGCCGATCAGGGCGTGCCCTCCGTCCGCCAGGCGTACATCGAGCTCGGCGACCGCCTCGGCTGGAAGGGCATCGTCGCGAGCAAGCTGAAGGAGTGGTGGTTCGACGCGCGCCACGGCCCCGAGCGCACCGCGGCGCTCCGCGGCGCCTTCGAGCGCTTCGCGGAGGTGGGCCGTGACGCCGACGCGGTCACCGTCGCGATCGAGCTCGTCCGCACGAAGGGCGCCGACAGGAAGCTCGCCGAGCACCTCGAGGAGCTCGCGGTGAAGACCGGCGATCTCGAGGCCCTCACCCTCGCGCACGAGGTCCTCACGCGCGAGGTGCACGGCCCCGATCGCGCGCACGAGCTCGTCCGCCAGGCGGAGGTCCGCGCCCGCGCCGGCATGGCCCGCCAGGAGGCGATGGCCCACGGCGAGCAGGGCCTCGCGTTCATTCCGCCGTCCGAGGCCGAGCCGCTCCTCGAGCGCCTCGCAGCGCTCGCAGCGAAGCCGGTGGACGTCATCGATCTCTACGAGCGCCAGGTCGTCCGCTCGAAGGCGCCGCCGGACCGCGTCCGCGCGCTCGCGCGCGCCGCGCAGGTCGCGTCGATGCGCGGCCAGCCGGAGCGCGCGCGCGGCTTCTTCGAGCTCGCCCTCTCCGGCGCTCCGTCGGACGAGACGGTCAACGTCCTCGAGAACGCGGCGCGCGAGGGCGACAAGCAGGCCGGCGGCGATCGCCTCCGGCGCGCGCTCTGCAGCGCGCTCTCGCAGGGCGGTCACGGCGCCCGCGACGGCGGCCGCACGCGCGCGAACCTGCTCCGCCGCGCGGCGACGATCGCGCACCGCGATCTCAACGACGCCGAGCAGGCGTTCACGTGGCTCGCCGACGCGCTCGTCGCCCACGTCGACAGCCTCACGCTCGACATGCTCGAGTCCCTCGGCATGGACACGGGCGACCCGCGGCGTACCGAAGCGGCGCTCACCCACGCGCTGTCCGAGGTGTTCGACGGCGCGCTCGTGCGCCAGCTCCTCGCCCGCCGCGCGAAGATCCGCCGCGATCAGCTCGGCGAGCCGGTCGCCGCCGCCGCGGACCTCAAGAAGCTCCACGACCTGTCCCCGACGGATCAGGCCGTCATGGACGAGCTCGCGGGCCTCTACATGGAGCTCAACGACTACAAGTCGCTCGTGCAGCTCTACGAGGACCAGATCCTCCGTGGGAAGGACATGAACGCGCGCGCGGAGCTCGCGCGCAAGGTCGCCCGCATCTGGGAGGAGCAGCTCGCGGACGCCCGCGAGGCCGCGGACGCGTGGCGGCGCGTCCTCCGCATGCGCGCGGGCGACGCCGAAGCGACGCAGGGACTCGAGCGCGCGAAGACCAACCAGCTCAAGAAGCCCGAAGGCGACCCGAAGTTCGTCTACGCGCCGCCGAAGCTCGTCAGCGATCAGCCGATCCCGCCGCCTGGGCGGCCCAGCAGCCCGAAGAACGCCTCGCAGCCGCCGAGCGCCTCGGCCTCCCCGAAGCGCACGACGAGCGGCGAGCGGATGTCGCTGTCCGCCAGCTCCACCACCGCCGTCCCGACGCAGGTGCGCACGCCGCAAGTCAACGGCCCGAAGGAAGAGCCCACGCGAACGGGCGAGACCACGCTCGCCCGCCCGCTCGGCGGCTCGCCTGCCGGACGCGCGAGCAACCCTCCCCCGGGCCCCGCCACCGACAGCGTGGCCACCGCCCTGCGAGGCTTCGGCAAGACGCTCGACACGTCGAGCATCGAGAAAGAGATCGACGCGTCGTTCGACAGGCTCGAGATGGACGGCCGCTCCGACGAGACGGCCACGACGCGCGTCCGAGAGCCCGTGACCCGTCGCGGATCGATGCGCCCGAACGACCTCGCGTTCTCTGCGGCGACCGACGAGGTCACCGAGAGCGGCGAGGCCTTGACGCAGATCGCGCGCGCTCCGAAGGCGGACGCGTCGGGCGCGACCGAGCGTCCTTCACGGTCGACCGATCCCGCCATCGGCGGCAGCGACAGCGAGAGCATCCGCACCGCGGCGCCCATCACCATCCCGAGCGCCCTCGCCAACGAGAGCAGCGAGCGGCTCGAGTCGAGCGACATCCTCGAAGCGGACGCGGACGATCCGACCGGCACCGACCTCAAGGTCCTCGACCTCGAGGCGACCCACTCCGGCGCGAGCGATGGGATCGTGATCGCCGACGACATCGCCGAGGCCATCGAGGATCACGACGACGAGACGGCGACCGGGACCGTGCCGCCGTATCGGAGCAATAGCTGACAGAGAGGCTTCGAGCTCCAGCCTCCAGGGCCGACCGGCCGAGGGGCGCGCGCGGCCTCTTGGCCTCTCTTTTTCCGTCGTTCCCGCCCTGGCTTGACACTGAACGTTCGATCAGTCATATCCACGGTCGTGGATCTCCTCGTCAACCAGCTGAAGCTCGCGATCCGCGACCTTCTCGCCAAGAAAGGGATCCGCGCGCGCGTGCTCGACAAGACGAACGCACAAGGAGAGCGCGTGATCGGGATCATCATCGCGCGCGACCAGGGCGCCCCACCGCGCGCGTGCTCCTCCGGCGACGCGTGACGACGAGCGCCTGAGGCCGCCTGCGCCACGCGCTTCGATCCGATCTCGATCCGACAAGGAGTCGCTCCACGCGCCGGCGGGCTTTCGAGCGAGGGTGGTTACGTTCTCGCTTCGCAGTGACCATCCACGACGACCTGCTGGCGGACGTGCTGGCGAACCCGGATGACCTCGCCTGCCGGCTCGTCTACGCAGACGCCCTCGCGGAGTCGGGCGACACGGCGCGCGCCGAGCTCATCATCACCGCGTGCGAGCTCGCGCGATCGCGTTGGAGCGCGATCGAACGTCCCGACCTTCATGCGCGTCACGCGGAGCTCCTTCGCGAGCACCAGGCCGAATGGCTCGCGCCGCTCGCGAAGCTCGGCGTCGTCGAAGCCACGTTCCATCGCGGCTTCGTCGAGGAGGCGAGCGTCCGCGCCTCGGTCTTCGCGCAGCACGTCGAAGAGCTGTTCCGCCACACGCCGATCCGCACGCTTCGCCTGCTCGGCATCGACGAGCTCGGCACGCCGGATCTCGAAGCTCTGCTCGCGCGCCCCGAGCTCGCGCGCCTCGACTGCCTCGGCCTGTGCGGCGCGACGATGAACCACGCTCGCATCGCGGCGGTCTTCTCGAAGGCGAGCGCGGTGACGCGCGTGCGATCGCTCGACCTGTCGGGCACGTCGTGGGACGTCGGTGCGCTGCGCGCCCTCGGCTCGATGCACCCGGCCGCCGCGACGCAGGTGACGCTGTCGAACGTGGGCGGACGCGTCGTCGGCGTCCCGCACTACGGCATCGTACGCGTCGTCATCGCCGACGTGCTCGCGCTCACCCCGAACGCCGAGAGCATCACGATGACGGCGCCGGGACGGAGCGTGGCCCAGCTCATCGCGACGATCGACACGAAGAAGGTCAAGGCGCTCGACCTCAACGTCGTCGGCGCGCCCCTCCGCGCGAACGAGTGCCTCAGGCTCTGCTCCCCGCGCATGACCGCGCTCGAGGAGCTGCGCCTCCGCGGCCTCGACGTGCTCGAGGACCTCGTCCGCTGGCTGCCCGAGGCGCCGTTCCTCCCGCAGCTCCGGATCCTCGAGCTCGGTGACGGTGGTCACTGGCCGAACGCCCACGTCATGGGCCTGTTCGCGCTGCGCGAGGCCACTCGGCTCGAGGAGCTGTCTCTGCGCGGCGTGAGCTTCGGGAACGCGCTCACCGCGATCGTGGCCCATCCGGCGCGCGAATCGCTGCGATCGCTCGTGCTCCACCGCTGCGCGATCGCGAGCGACGGCCTCCAGGCGATCCTCGAGTCCCGGCACCTCGACGGGCTCAAGCGCCTCGAGATCCGCGAGCAGTGGGTGCCGCCGGACATGGAGGAGCGCCTGCGCGCGCGCTTCGGCGCAGGCTACGACGGCGGCCGTCCCTCCTCGTCCCCCTCGCTCCCGCCGATCGCCGCGGCGAGCTGAGCGGAGTCGCGCGGCCGGCACGCGCCGTCAGCGTGCCCGTGGCGCGTAGAGGTACTTGCCCGACTGGACGAGCATGTGCCCCGCGCCGGTCGGATCGGCCGCGACGGCGATGACGTTCGGGCACGGGAAGATCGTCTTCACCTGCTCCGCGGTCTGCGTCTCCGGCCCGAGCTTGATCGTCGCGGAGGCGACCTCGCATCCGGCGACGACCGCGGTCGTCGCGTTCCAGCCGACGACGTACGAAGACATCACGCTGCTGCTCGGGGGAGCGGCGCCGCCTCCGAGGTAACCGTCTCGGCAGTCGAGCGTCGTGGACGAGAAGAGCCCCGTGTCGTTCGCGCAGAAGTAGTAGCCGAGACGCCCGTCCGGGCCCGGGAAGAAGCGCGTCCACAACATGTAGTCGTCGGCGCCGCTGCCCATGGTCACGCTCGCGTCGAAGGTCGTCGAGCCGGGCCGAAGCCGACGAGCGACCGCCTTCGTCGTGTGATCGTAGAACGGGAAGTACCCTCCGTCGTTCACGCCCCAACCGACGACGAGCGCGTGATCCGGAGACACCGCGATGGACTGTCCGGGCGCGCCCGCCGGCGTGGGATCCTGGACGGTCAGGTCCGCGTCCCACGCCGGAGGGCGGACGCGCGCGAGCGTCGTCCCGTTCTTGATCCATGCGTACGGCCCCGTCGCGTCGTGGCCGCCCGCCGCGTGCTCGGCGGCGACGCCCGTGCTCGAGGTCGTCGCCGCGCCCGCCGCGTCGGTGAGCTGCCAGAGGGTGCCGCCGCTCGAGAAGAAGCCGTCGACGCGTCCCTCCGGCGTCACGTAGAGGCTCATCGTGAGGAGCGCCGCCGATCCACGCTCGAACCGCTGCGTCCGGATGGTGCCGTCGGCGCCCCCGACGACGATCATGGGGCCCACGGGTCCGTCGAACGCGGCCACGAGGACTCCCTCGGCCGGAGACACGACGGCGAGGAGCTGGCGACGGCCGAGCTCTCCCGCGATCCCTCCGCCCGGTCGCCACGTCGGCACGAACGTCCCGCCTTCGGCCTGACCGGAAGGCGACGTCACGCGGATCGATCCATCCGCAGGGAACGGGTAGCGGAACCTGATCTCCGTCTTCGACCACTCCGTGATCACGTTCGACGGCTTGCTCTCGGTGTCCGCCGCCGGCATCGTGAAGCGGAGCGGCTCGGCGCCACCACCGAGGACGAGCGTGGCGCCGTCGAAGTTGTCGCCCTGGATCGTGACCTCGGTCCCGTAGTCGCCCTCGAGCGGAGAGACGCTGGTGATGACGGGAGGAGGTCCCGCCGGCGCTTCGGTGCCGGGCTGCTCCTCGTACGTGCCGCCGGCGCCGCTCGTCCCGCTCGTGCCTCGCGCCCCGCCGCTGGTGCCCTCTCCGTCGCCGGTGCCGACGACCTCCGACGTGCATGCCGCCGCACCGAAGACGAGACCAAGCGCCGTTGCGAGCGACCAGACGCGCACACCCATCCACCACCTCCCGCGCGGACGATCCGAGCTCCGCGCCCGCTGACCCCATCGGGATAATGCAGAGTACATGCCTCGCACGCAAGCGACGCAATCCGCGTGGGATCACGACGCTCGACGACGGCGCTCACGCGCACCGCCGCGAACGGTTCACACCCAGGCGCGAAAGAACGGCGACACGCGGAGTGAGGAGCCGTCGGCCGGCGCCGTACATCGGCTTCGCGCGCGCCTCGCGTGCCGGCCAGCCGCGCCGTCAGAGCCAGTCGAGCCGTCCTCCGCGGAGCACGGCCTCGCGCCCGAGCGGGAAGGCATGGTTCGGCGCGCCGTGCCCGAACGGCGCGCGCGCGACGACCGGGACGCCGAGGCCGCGCGTTCGGTCTCGGAGCACCTCCTCGACGGTGACCCCGTCCGGGCCGGGATCGCACTGCGTGAACTGACCGAAGACGATCGCGCCTGCTCGCGCGAGATGACCGCCGAGCAAGAGAGACGTCAGCATGCGGTCGATGCGGTACGGCCGCTCGGTGACATCCTCGAGGACGAGGATGGCTCCGCGCGGGAGGACGAGGCGCCCTGCGGCGGCCATCGCTTCGACGAGGGCGAGGTTCCCACCGATCACCGGCCCGCTTGCCTCCCCGTCGACGATGACCTCGAGATCCGTCCACGGCGACAGCCCGCCGTCCTCGAGTGCGGCGATGAGCGAAGCGCGCTCGGCGGAGGAGATGCGCCGGCCGAGCCCGGTGATGTTGGGGCCGTGCACGGTCGACACGCCTCGCGCGGCGGCCTCGACGTGGAGCGCCGTCACGTCGCTGAAGCCCACGATGCGCTTCGGCCGCTCGACGAACGCGTCCCACGGAAGCGCATCGAGCAAGCGCATCGCCCCGTAGCCGCCGCGCGCGCAGAGGATCGCCTCGACCTCCGGATCGAGCATCGCGGCGGCGAGGACGTCGGCGCGCGACGCGTCGGGCCCGGCCAGGTAGCCGTGCCGGTGGAGGATGCGTCCGTCGGCGCGGAGCCGGTAACGCGTCCCCAGCCAGGCGAGGCCTCGGAACAGCTCCTCGCGATCGAAGCCGCTGGACGGCGCGACCACGGCGACGACGGATCCGGCATGGAGCGGCGGCGGCGTCTTCAGCGACAAGGATACGCAGGCGAGCCTAGTACCGGGCGCGCGGGGATGCGAGCGCTCGATGCAACGTCCCATTCCGCAACGTCCCATTCTTCGCGCGCCCGCGCCCGCCCACGGCCCCGGGCAAGCGCCAACCACGTCCGGCTCCGCGCGTCCGATCGCCGCGGCGCCCGGAGGTGCGTCACTCGAGCATCAACCGCTCGGCCAAGGCCTCCCCACGCGCCTCCGTCCCGGGCCTCTCCGAGCCTTGGCAGCGCTTGACCCGCCGACGACGCGCGGCGATAGCTTGGCCGTGAAGGTGCTGGGGTGACCGAAGCGTCGCGATCTCTTGCTCGAATCGGGGGCCGGCTGAGGTCGATGGCTCCGCTCGCGCGTCGCCTGATCGACTCGGCGACGTCGAGCGTCGACGACTGGATGACCTCGAAGCTCGGCGAGGAGTTCAACGCTCGCCTCGCCCGCGTGCCGCTCAACCTCACGGCGACGGGGGTCGATCCGTTCGGGATGGACCCGCAGTGGACGAAGTACGCCCTGGCGTCCGTCGCGCTGCTCCACCGCCACTATTTCCGCACCGAGGTGTTCGGCGCCGAGCACGTGCCCTCGTCGCGCGTGCTCCTCATCGCGAACCACTCGGGGCAGATCCCGATCGACGCCGCGCTCATCGGAGCGGCGCTCTTCATGGACGTCGAGCCGCCGCGCTTCATGCGGGCGATGGTCGAGAAGTGGACGCAGACGCTGCCGTTCGTCTCGCTCTTGTTCTCCCGCGTCGGGCAGGTCGTCGGCGTCCCGGACAACGCGAAGCACCTCCTCAAGAACGAGGAGGCCTTGCTCGTGTTCCCCGAAGGCACGCGGGGCATCTCGAAGCCGTTCTCGAAGCGCTACCAGCTCGTGGACTTCGGGCTCGGCTTCATGCGGCTCGCGATCGAGACGCGGACGCCGATCGTCCCCGTCGCGGTCATCGGCGGAGAGGAGCAGTACATCTCCCTCGGGAACTTCGAGGCGCTCGCGAAGGTCCTCAAGATGCCGAGCTTCCCGATCCTGCCGCAGCTCCTCTTGCCGTTCGGCGCCCTCCCCCTCCCCACGCGCTACCGCATCTACTTCGGCGAGCCGATGCGCTTCGGAGGCGATCCGGACGACGACGACGCGGTCATCGAAGAGAAGGTCTATGTCGTCAAGGCGACGATCCAGTCGATGTTGAACCGCGGGCTCAAGGCCCGGAAGAGCATCTTCTTCTGATGAACACCCGGACGAACGGCCAGGTCTCGACCGACGGCGGCCGGCTCCCGCGCTCCGAGCCGCCGCCCTCCTCCCAGAAGCCGGCGGTGCGCCCGCGCGGAGAGGGGACCATCCTCGTCACGGGCGCGTGCGGACGGCTCGGCAAGCAGGTCGTCCGCATGCTCCACCGCGAGCGGACGGTCGTCGGCGTCGATCGCCGTCCCTTCCCGGACAAGCCGAAGGACGTACGCCACGAGCAGGTCGACATCCGCCGCAAGAAGCTGAAGGACATCTTCCGGTCCGAGCCGATCGAGGCGGTCGTCCACCTCGGCATCATGCACAACCCGCGCGTGTCGCAGGCCGAGCACCACTCGTGGAACGTCGCGGGCTTCCAGAAGCTGCTCGAGTACGTCGCGCAGTTCGACGTCCCGAAGCTCGTGGTCCTCTCGAGCGCGAACGTCTACGGCCCGCAGCCCGACAACGCGCAGTTCCTGACGGAGGAGGCTCCGCTGCTCGGCGGCGCCCGCTTCGGCGAGATCCGCGACCTCATCGAGGTCGACATGCTCGCGCAGAGCTTCTTCTGGAAGCATCCCGAGACGGAGACGGTCATCCTCAGGCCGGTGCACATCCTCGGCGGCGTCCACAACGCGGCCTCGAACTTCCTCCGCCTGCCGACCATCCCGACGCTCCTCGGCTTCGATCCGATGGTGCAGGTCATCCACGAGACCGACGTGGTCCGCGCCATCCGATGCGCGCTCGCGCCGGGCAAGCGCGGCATCTACAACATCGCCGGCCCCGATCCGCTCCCGCTCTCGCGCGCGATCAAGATCCTCCGCCGCCCGAGCATCCCCGTGCCGTACTCGCTCGGGAAGGTCGTCCTCAAGCGGCTCTGGTCCTTCCGCCTGACGACCTTCCCCGCCCCGGAGCTCGATCACATCCGCTACGTCTGCATGGTCGACGACTCCCGCGCGCGAGCCGAGCTCGGCTATGCGCCGCAGGTGTCGATCGAGGACACGCTCAAGAGCGTCGACGCGGACGTCCGCTGAGCGGCTCACCACTCCGACATCATGTCGAGCACGTAGGCGACGAGCGACGCCTCCTCTTCGCGTCCTTTCTCCGCGAGCTCTTCGCAGACCGTGGTGAACACGGCCTGCGCCCCTTTCTTCCCGAGACCTCTCCCCGCGATCTCGATCGCCGCGGCCCGGAGCGCCGTCGTCGGGTCGTCCTGGACGAGCGCCGCCAAGACCTCGTCGTGCGCTCGCTTCAGCTCGCCCTCGTAGAGGGGCTTGTCGATCACTCGGGACCTCCGTTCGTCGAGTACGGCTCCATTCATGAGCACTCTCGCGCCGCGCGCCAGGGGGTTTCGAGCCGCACGGCGGGGGGTGCCACACGGCACGACCAGGGGTGTCGCACCGCACCACAGGGTCGCGCCACGCGACAGGGACGCGCCGGGCCCAGGATGGCCCAGGATCGCCACATGCCAAGATCGGGCCGCGCGCCTTTCGCTCTTCGACTCGCACCAGGGTTGCGCCTCGCGCGCCAGGGTTGCGCCTCGCGCGCCAGAGTTGCGCCTCGCATGCTCTCATGCGCTGAGCGGCCCGATGTAACGTGCCCGCGGACGAAGCAGGTGCCCGGTCTCGCGCTGCTCGAGGGCGTGCGCGATCCACCCGGCGAGGCGACCGCAAGCGAAGATGGCGAGCGCCGAGCCGCGCGGCAACGACAGCGCGCTCGCGACGGCGACGAGGCCGAGGTCGAGCGTCGGCTGCTCGTGCGCGACGAGCAGCATCGCGTTCGTCATCGAGACGAGGATCCGCACGGATCGCGCCCTGCTCGACACCCGCTGCGCGATCTCGAACAGCCGCAAGCCCCGCGGATCGCCGTCGGGATACAGCGGATGCCCGTACCCTGGCACGGACTCGCCACGATCGAGCCGTGCGGCCACGACCTCGGCCGCGCGCTCGGGCCGGTCGATCTCCGCGATCATCGCCTCGACGCGTGCGGTCGCGGCACCGTGCAGCGGCCCCGACAAGGCCGCGAGCGCGGCCAGCACCGAAGCCGACAGGCTCGCCCCCGAGGACGCCGCCACGCGCGCGGCGAACGTCGACACGTTGAGCTCGTGATCGGCCGAGAGGATCAACGCCTCCGTCATCGCCTCGACGCGCGCCGGCGTCGTGCGCCCGCCGAGGGCGACGAGCAGCGACCGCGCGGAGTCCTCCGCGGCGAGCGCCGACGCGACCGCATCGACGCCGCGCGGAAGCGCGCACGACGCCACCAGCCGCCGGACGAGCACGCCGGCCCGCCGCCTCGTCACCTCGATCCCCTCGCCTCGCTGCTCGGCGGCCGCGAGCGCCGACGCCGTCAAGAGCATCGCCTCGAACGGCTCCGCACCGTCCCGGAGGAGCGCGCGCAGCGCCGACGGATGCGCACCGAGACCACGCTCCTTCGGCGGAACGAAGGGGCCGCCCCAGAGCAGCTCGCAGACCTCCTCGAAGCTCGCGCCGCGCTCCGCGAGATCGAGCGCCGGAGTGCCGCGATACACGGGCCCCATCGGCCCGACCGTCCCCACCGCCGTATCGAGGACCGGCTCCCCCCATCGGAGCGCCCCGGCGGCGACCGCGGCGTGTCCCGCGCGCGCCTGGCTCCGCGCCTTCAGCCGCTCGAGGTCCTCGCGATGGTAGAGCCGGCTCCGCGAGCCGCCCGGCCCTGCGACGCTCCTCACGAGCCCGCGGCTCACGTACGCATAGAGCGTCTCCTTCTTCACGCCGAGGAGCTCGACCGCCTCGTTCGCCGGCACCCACTCGCGCGATCCGGGCGCCTCGTCGTCGTGGCGAGCTTGATTGGAGATCGAGGCACGTTGATTCACGAATCCATGATGATGCGCCCATCGAGCTTGTCCACATTGATCAATGTTGAATCGCCAGCGCGGAAGCGCGGCGTGCAATGGAGCTGCTCGATGACGACGTTCCCGACCACGACGACCGTGACCACCTCCACCCGCACGGACGAGAGCACGACGGCAGGCCCCCTCGCGGCGGCGCCGGCGCCGACGCCCCCGACGCCGAACCCGCACCTTTCGCGCAGCGAGACGCCCAAGGTCGAGGCCGACGGCCTCGAGGACGTCGTCGCGGCCACGACGCGTCTGTCCGACGTCGACGGCGCGGCGGGACGGCTCGTCATCGCCGGCAAGCCGGTCGAGGACCTCGCGGGGCGCGTCACGTTCGAGGACGCGGTGCACCTGCTCTGGACGGGGCGCGAGCCTTCCGCGGAGGAGCGGCAGCGGGTCCGGTCGCTGCTCGGAGAGGCGCGCGAGGCGGCCTTCGAGGAGCTGAGCGACCTCGGTGATGCGCTCGCGATGCCCGACGGCATGGACGCGCTGCGCGCGGCGGCGGCGCACCTCCAGGGCGACGATGCGAGCGCTGGTCGCCGCAGCACGGACGACGCCTTCCGCGAGGCGCTCCGGATCACCGGCGCACTCGCGGTCTTCGCCGCGGCGTGGGCGCGGCAGCCGTCGCCCGTCCGCCCCGATCCTCTGGCGTCGCACGCAGCCGATTACCTCCGCATGGCCACCGGACGGACACCGGCCCCGCACGAGGTCGATGCGCTCGATGCGTACATGGTGACCGTCATCGATCACGGCATGAACGCGTCCACTTTCACCGCCCGCGTCGTGGCGTCGACGGCGTCCGACACCGTCTCCGCCGTCGTCGCCGCCATCGGAGCGCTCAAGGGCAAGCTCCACGGCGGAGCGCCAGGGCCGGTCCTCGACATGCTGGACGCGGTCGGCACCGCCGACCAGGCGCGGCCGTGGCTCGAGCGCGCGCTCGCACGCGGTGAGCGCATCATGGGCATGGGACATCGCGTCTATCGCGTCCGCGATCCGCGCGCCTTCGTGCTCGAGCGCGCCGTCGCCCGGCTCGAGCAAGCGCGCGCCACGAGCGACGCCGCAGGCTCCGGCGGGCACGACGTCTCAGGGCGCCTGCTCCTCGCGCGCGCGGTCGAGCGCGAAGCCGAGGCCCTCCTCGCGGCGCGCCATCCCAATCGCGCGCTCCGCGCGAACGTCGAGTTCTACACGGCCGTCCTCCTCGAGGCGATCGGCCTGCCGAGGACGCTCTTTGCGCCGACCTTCGCCGTCGCCCGCTCCGCAGGCTGGTGCGCACACGTCGACGAGCAGCGTCGGACGGGCCGCTTGATCCGCCCGCGTTCGCGTTACGTCGAGGCTATGCCCTGAGCAGCAGGCGGCGGCGTGGTCACTGGGGCGCGCTCGTCCTCGACTGCGGTCGTCGGCATCCACGTACGCTTGTCGAGACGATACGGGTGTCTGCGAGAGCGATCGTCAGGTGGCGGGATGGCCGGATCACGACCCGCTGAGCCAAAAGCCTCGTCTAGCCTCACTGCTGATGGCCCTGTACTCGCCCCGGAGCGAGCTAGGGTCCTCGCCTAGGGTGACGCGCTCGAGCGCGCTCCGCGTCAGGACGCAGGCAGACGCATCCTGAGCGCTTCGGGAAAACGCCGGAGACACCCAAACAACAGAGGTCGTCCGTTTGGACGGCGAGAAGGCGTGGGTGCGCACCCACGAGACGGCGACGTTGTACGCACCGCAACGTTCTCTGCACCGCCGACCGTCCTTCGGTGACGACCGCGCCGAGACCGATGCTCGCGATGCGCGCCGCTCTTGCTCGGGTGATGCCAGAGCCGAGGTCCGAGGGAACCCGAGTGGCAAGCGCGCTCATCCTGAGCACTACGATGGGCCCTCGATGGCTTCGTCTTCGCTCGCCCCCGACATCTCGACGCGACGACCGGCATCAGCGCCTCCGTTGCTCGGAGGGGAATCCTGTGCACGACGATCATCGCCGGTCAGCGTGGATCGATCACCATCGTGCTCTCGATCGACTTCCCGTCCGCGGAGACCTTCCAGATGTCGATCGGGCCCGTCGTCTCCTCCGTCGCGGGGTCGTAGTCGAGGGTGCCCGACGCGCCGACGAGGTTCACGCCCGCGCCCGACGCGAGCGCGTCGACGATCGGGCCCCAGTTGCCCGGGGTGACGCGGACCTCCGGGCCGGGGACCGAGAGCTTGCGCAAGCCTCGCGCGATGCCGAGGCCGGTGATCGCGCCCTCGTGACGGAGCGACCACGCCGCGCCGTAGAACACCATCCACGCGGCGTCGTACGCGTGCGGGACGAACGAGAGCGCGCTCGCGTCCTTCCGGAACGCCGCGCTGTAGCTCGCCTTGAAGAGGTCGAACGTCGGGCCGCTCGGCAGGGCCGGGCGGCTGCCGACCACGCGCGGGAGCGCCGACGCGCCGGCCGCGCCCGCGAGGAGATCCGGGTTCGCGGCGCTGTCCGTCAAGAAGAAGCTGATGCTCTCGTAGGCCGTCACCGCGCTCGCGGCGTTGAGGAAGGCGACGGCGTCCTGCGTCTGCGAGGAGAAGAAGAGGACGAACGGCGGCTTCGTCGCCGGGGCCTCGAGGATCGCCGCGTCGCGCTGGCTCGCCGTCGCGAACGAGAGCGTCGTCACCTTGCGGCCGCTCTTCTGATAGGCCTTCGTGAAGACGTCGGCGAGCGCGTCGCCGTACGGGCCCTTCTCGTGGACGACGACGACGCTGTCGTACGCGGGCCGCTGCTCGATGAGCCACCGCGCGATCGCCTCGCCCTGGATGGTGTCGGGCGGCGCCGTGCGCCAGAGGAGCCCGGGGCGTTCGTCGGTGGGCGCCGGCTCGTCGTGACCGGTGAGCTCGGGGCTCGACGCCGCCGGCGAGATGACGAGCACGCCTTGGTCGCGGATCGCGTCGAAGACGGCGAGCGCGTCGCCCGACGCGCTCGGCCCCACGATCGCGGGGACGCCGAGGACGTCGGCGAGCCAGCGCGCGCTCGCGACGGCGGCGTCGACGCGCTCGAGCGAGTCGTACGCCGGGTTCTTGGCGATGTCGCAGAACACGACCCCGAAGGGGCGGCCGTCGAGCCCGCCCTCCTCGTTGACCTGCGTCACGGCGAGACGGATCGCGTCCTCCCGGCCACGCTGGGTCTCGACGCTGCCGTCGGCGAGCGCACCGATCATGATCGCGTTCGGGTAGCTCTCCGGTCGGAGCAGGAGATCCGGCGGCGAGGTCGTCGCGCAGCGCGGGTTGGGCGGCGCTCGCTCGCAGAAGCCGTCCGCCGCGCAGACGTAGCCGATCCCGAACGCGCTCCTGCAGTCGGCCGTCCTCGTGCACGCCTCTTCGGACTTACGCGTGAGCGTGCAGCTCGCGAGCAGCAGCGCCACCGTCGAGGCAGCGGCGAGCCTCGTGCACAGGAGCCACCTTCGCGAGGGACTAGAACGTGCCGACGACAACGAACCCCGCGCCCGCTGGACGCGCCTCGATTTTCGTGATGTGCGCCCGGGTCGACGGCCGACGGGCCGACGAGCCCACGTTCACCTTCGCCGACGCTCTGTCGCCGCCCGCAAGGAGGAGGTAGGCGCCGAGGCCGCCGAGGGCGAGCCCCGAGACGAGCGCGATGTCGGTGACGAGCCCGAACGTCTTCTCGCGATCGATCGCGGCGGCCACCTCGCGATCGCAGAGGCGCCCCGCAGGGACGTCCTTGCATCCCGCGTCGACGTCGCCGCGCGCCGAGAGGGTCAAGACGCCGAAGACGCCCGCCGTCGCGAGCGCCGCGCCGCCCGCGCCGAGCAGGACGATGGGAAGGGCCGGCGTCGGCTCGCGCTCCGGCGCCGCGGAAGGGCTCGGCGCAGGCTCCTCGACCTTCGCGGGCGGAGGCGGCTCGGGTCCGTCCTCTTGCGCGCGTTGCGCGCGGATCCTCTCCTCCTCTTCCCTCGCCCGCTCTTCGGCCTTCTTCTGCTCCTCGACGCGCTTCTTCAGGTTCGCTAGACGCTTCTGGACGATCGCTGGGTCCTTGGCCTTGCCGCTCGCGAGGTACTTCTCGAGCGCCTCGACCGCCTCCGCATATCGCCCGAGCCGCTCGAGCGCGTTCGCGATGTTGTAGAGGAGCTGCGGGCGCCCGCTGAGCTCGTACGCCTCGACGAAGGCCTGGTGCGCCTCCTCGTAGCGACCCTCCGCATAGGCCGCGTCGCCCTCCTGGAACAGCTCGCGTGCGCGCACGTCGGCGGCCGCCCTCTCCGGCGACTTCTGGGGCGCGGCGCTCGCGGTCGCGCCTCCTCCGAGCGCGAGACCGACGGCGACGGCCACCGACGCCAAGGCCCTCCTCCCGGTCATTCCTTCCAGGGGTCGATGTTATCCGTCTTCAGCTTTCCGTCCGAGCTTCCCTTCGACTTGCCGGAAGACGACTGCCCCGACGACTTCTGCGAGGCCGGGGTCGCCTTGGACGACGGCCGTGCCCCCGCGGTCGAGGCAGGGCGCGTCGCGCCCGCCGCCGAAGCGACGAGCCCGATCTTCGGAGAGATCTGCGTCGTCTCGTCGAACGTGACGCGGAACGGCTCGTACCCCTGCGCCGTCACCTCGAGCTCGTGCTTCTGCCCGTCGCGCGGGAACGTCCGATGGAGGCGGCCGTTGCCGACGATGACGCCGTCGACCTTGATGACCGCCGACGGAGGATCGACCTGCAAGTCGACGTCGTACGTCCCGACCTCGCTCGCGACCGGCTGCGCCGGCGGACCGACCGCCGGCGGCTCCAGCGCCGACGCGGAGGGCGCCACGGAACGCCCCGGCCGAAGGGCGATCACCGCGACGAGGGCGGCGAGACCGATGCCCGCGCCGACGAGCGAGACGAGCACGCCCGTGCTCCTCGGCTTCGCATGCTGCGCGGTCGCGCTCACGCCCGCGCCGAAGCTCGGCAGCCGATCGAACGCGGCGCCGGGCGGGGTCGTGCTCGGATGCGCGATCATCGCCTCTCCGAATGCAGGCGCCGCCGGCGCGCTCGGGATCGCCGGCGCCGCCGGCGCGAGGAACGGGCCCGACCCGATCAGCGGATGCTGACTCGGGTGACTCGGATGCCCGCTCGAGCGCGGATGCTGACTCGGATGCCCGCTCGAGCGCGGATGCTGACTCGGATGCCCGCTCGGAGGCGGCGAGGACGACAGAGGCGCGGGCGGCCCCGTCGGAACGGGCGGCGGCGTGAGCGGCTTCGTGCCCGAGAGCGGCGGCTTGCTCGGGACGGTGACGGTGACCTCGGAGCTCGCTCCTTGGAACGTCGGTGCCCAGATGAGCCTCACGCGCTCCGTCGCGAACGGAAGCAAGGCCTTGCCGAGCGCGCGCATCGACGGGAAGCGGTCGTCCGGCTCGATCGCCATCGCGCGCTGGATGACGCTCTCGAACGCGGGCGGGATCTCCGGGTTGCGCGCTCGCGGCGGCACGTAATCGCCCTTGCAGATCGCCATCGCGAGCGTGACGAAGTTGTTCCCGAGATCGGCGAACGGCCGAACCCCCGTCGCGGCTTCGTAGAGGATGACGCCGACCGAGTACTGATCGGAGCGTCCGTCCGCCGTCTTGTCCGCGCGCATGAGCTCCGGAGACGCGTAGTGCGGCGTCCCGACGAACGCGCTGTCGGTCGTGAGCGCGGTCTGCGGCGAGTCTTGGACCAGCTTCGAGATGCCGAAGTCGAGCACCTTCGGCACGATGTCGCCGTTCCAGGCGCGCGCGAGGAAGATGTTCGACGGCTTGAGATCGCGATGCAGCACGCCTTGCTCGTGGGCGAAGTCCACGGCGGCGATGATGGGCAGGAGCAGATCGGCGATCGTCTCGACCGGGAGGCGGCCCAGGCGCCGGATCATCGCGGAGAGCGACTCCCCTTCGAGGTACTCCATCACCAGGCACGGCAGGCCGCCCATCATGCCGACGTCGGTGACGTCGACGATGTTGGGATGGCGGATGCGTGAAGCGAGCTGCCCCTCGCGGAGGAAGCGCGCGACGACGACCTCGTCGTCGAGATACTTCTTGCGCAGCGTCTTGATGGCGACGCGCTTGTTCAGCCCCGTGTGCAGCGCGTCGAAGACGTCGCCCATCCCCCCGGACCCGATCTTTCGTCGGATCTGGTAGTTGCCGAGGGTGGTCCTCGGCATCGCGTCCGCGCGCTCCGTCACATCGCGATCCTATCAGGACGGGGCGCCGGACGCCTTCCGGGCGGGCATGGCTCCTACGTGCGCCGGCACGAGCCGCCGGTCACGTGGGGCATGTGGGCGCAGAGGGCGAAACGGGCTCTACGGCGAAAGCCGCGTCAGAGCCCCGGATCGCAAGCGAGCGGCGTGACGTGGACGGATCCCGACGGACCTCGATCGGCCGCGAAGAACGCCACGAGCGCCCGCCCGTCCGCACGAACGGCGACCACGGGCTGGCCTGCGTTCACCGACTCGGGCGAGACGACGAGCGGCTCGCCACGCGGCTCGAGGTCGGCCGTGAGCCGGCGCGCGACGACGCGATGAGCGCCGGCTGCGCCGTCGGCGTACGCGAGCAACAGGTCGCCGTCCGGCATCGCGGCGATCGTCGGAGACATGCCCTTCCCGATGACACGCACGGGTCCGAGGACGGGCACGCCGTTCTCGTCCGGCGTGACGGACGCGACGACGATGTCGAACTCGCGCTCGCCGTACGGGCGCTCCGCCCACGCGACGACGCCGCCTCCATGCCACTGCGCGACCGCGGGCGCACCGAGGGTGGCTCCCTTGCGGAAGATCGTGACGAGCGGGCCCGCAGGGGTGAGCGAGGCGTCGACGAGCCCGACGAAGAGCGTCGCCGGACGGCGGATCGCGACGATCGCGCCACCCTCGTCACGCGGCGCGACGCGCACGATCTCCGGCGCGGGCGGCGGCGCGGGGCGCGCCGGTTGGGTGACCCGTGCGCGCTGCGCCGTACGCGCGGCCGTCTTAGCGTGGAGGCTCGCCTTCTGCGCTTGGGGACGCGACGGCGTCTTCTCCTTCTCCGCCGCGCGACGCACGCCCGGGAGAGGCCACAAGAACCGCGGGCGCATGCCGCTCTTCTCGTCGGGGATCGCCATCACACCGCCCCCGCGCGCCACGACGCGGAACGCCGGGTTGTCGCCCGCGAAGACGGTGCGCGCGTCCTCCGCGTCGAGACGCAGGTCGAGCGCTTCGTCGTCGTCGCGCCCCGGATCGATCGTGACGCGCCGAACGGTGAGCGGCGTCCTCACGCGGATGGTCTCGGCGACGCGCAGCCCCGAGCCTTCGACGCGGACGCCGAGCGCCTCGGTCACGCCCGACGCGAGGCCGACGGCAAAGCCGGTCTCGAGGACGGCGACGTCGAGGCCCGGACCGAGCTGCGCACGTCGCGCCAGCGTCCGCGGCTCGCCGGTCAGACAACCGCCGAGCGGCGGGACCGGCGCCGGATCGACCGCGACGCTCGCGAGAGGCGATCGCTCGTCGACCACCATCCGCGGCTCGCGGGACGCGGCCTCCGCCTTGGGCGCACGGCCCACACCGACGAAGAGGCCGACGACGACGGCCGCGAGCGCCGCGTGCGAAGCGATCAGGGGGACGACGACGCGGCGCAGACGCCTCCTCCGCTCCGCACGCGCATCTCCGGCCGGATCACGGGCGACGTGCGTCGCCGGCGTGACGGACAGCGCCGTCGACACGTGCGGAGGCTCGGTCCGCGGAGGCAGCTCGCTCGACGCCAAGCGCGCCGGCTCCACCAACGGCTCGACGCTGGGAGGAGGAGGCTCCGTCGGCGGCGGACGAAGCAGAACGCCGAGCGGCTCCGTCGGCCGCGATGCGCGTGCATCGTCGCCGTCCCCGATGGACGGCGGCGGAATCGTCGCGAGCGGCTCGGTCGCGAGCGGCTCGGTCGCGAGCGGCTCGGTCGCGAGCGGCTCGGTCGCGAGCGGCTCGGTCGCGACCGACCCGGCGTCGACCGCGGCCGGCGGCGCCCCGAGCGGCGCGGTGACCGTCGGCTCGTCGACCTTCGACGCGAGCGTCGCGCTCGGAGAGCGGAGCGACGGCGTGCGCGGCTCCGGTCGGGGTGGACGAAGCACGCCCCCGAGCGAGCCGAGGCTCGGCGTACGCGGCTCCGGCCGCGGCGGCCGCAGCGGGAACGCGAGCACGCCGAGCGGAGGCGTGACCGCGTCGTTCGGCCGCGCGGGCGGATTCGGTGCATCGCCCGGAAGGCCCGGAAGGATCGAAGCAGGCTCTTCGACCCGAGGGAGCGGCGGAGAGGGGAGCGTCGGCCGCAACGGAGCGCTCGCCGCGAGCGGCGGCGCGGGTACGGTCGCGCGCGCGGCCCGCGTGATCGCCGCGAGCCCCGCGAGGTACGACGGATGCTTCGGCAGCGGCGGCGGGCTCGAGGTCTTGTGCGTGGGCGAGACGTCGTGATCGCTCTCCAGCTCGGAGGTCGAGAGCTCGACGATCGATTTGCTCGACGGGCTGGCGGCGCTCAACAAGCTCGTGGCGCTCGGCGGCTTCGCGGCGCTCGACGCCTTCGCGACGCTCGACACGCTCGCCGCGCTCGACGGCTTCGCGACGCTCGACACGCTCGCCGCGCTCGACGGCTTCGCGGCGCTCGACACCTGCTTGGCGCTCGACAGGCTCGCCAGGCTCGCCAAGCTCGCGCTCGACGCGTCGAGGGGCGCGCCGTCGAGCAGGGCCGTGGGCACCGTCGAGCGATCGCTCGGGCGCTCCTCGCGGACCGCGCCGGTCGCGCTCGGCGCGTCGTCGATCGTGTCGCTCGATCGAAGCAGGCGCTCGCTCGAGCGCGCGGCGCGCTCGACGGCACGCGGCGCCAAGGGCCGGCGGTTCGGCGTCGTCCACCGCAAGACCGGTTGCTGCGACGGCGCTTCCTCCTTCTCGTGAGGATCCGGGGCGGCCGGCACGATGGTCTCGGCGCGCGTCCGCTCGCGCTTCTCGTCGCTGCGCTTCTCCTCGTCTCGTGCGGAGCGCTCGGGGCGCTCGTCCACGACGGTCTGCTCCGCCGGGAACGTCAGCGTGCGCCGAGAGCCCGGAGCCGGGATCGCTCCGATCGAGCTCAATGGCCGGGGGCCACGCACGGGCTTCGCGGGCTCGGATCGCCTGCTTCCGCTCATGGTGCCGTCTGCTCCACCGTCTCGAGAACCCATGACTTGGCGGCGCCTGCTGTAGCACTGCAGCAGTCGCGCGCACTCAGATCGCAACCTCGGCGAGAGCTTTTGCGGACGCTGCGCTTCCACAGCGGCCGCCCACCGCACCAAACCTCGTGATTTCAGGCACTTGGACTGCTGGCCACCGACATCGCCCGTCCGCTCGAAACCTGAAATTTGCGGTCTGTAGGCCGCATCTCGCGCCTCGGCCGGCCGTCGGAGGCGTCCCGTGACGAGGTGCGGCGAGCGTCGATGACGCGCCGCCGGCGCGGCGTGGGAAGGGTGCGCGTCTGACGTTGCCCTTCTTCGCGAGCGGTGTAGAAGGTTTCGCTCATTGGCCTCCCACGTCCTGCCCTTCGAGAAACCCGTCGTCGAGCTCGTCGCCCGCGTGAAGGAGCTGCGAGCCCTGGCGGAGAACGACAAGCGGTTCGAAGCCGAGCTGCGCCGCCTCGAGGAGAAGTGCGGGCGCCTCGCGCGTGAGCTCTTCGCGGATCTGTCGCCCTGGCAGAAGGTGCAGCTCTCGCGGCACCCGAACCGCCCGTACACGCTCGACTACGTCACGCACCTGTTCGAGGACTTCCTCGAGCTCCACGGCGACCGCGCCTTCGCGGACGACGCCGCGATCGTCGCCGGCCTCGCTCGCTACCACGGCCGTAGCGTCGTGGTGGTGGGTCACCAGAAGGGGCGCGGCGCGAAGGAGAACGTCAAGCGCAACTTCGGCATGCCCCACCCCGAGGGCTACCGGAAGGCGCGACGCATGTACGAGCTCGCTTCGCGGTTCGGGCTCCCGATCCTGACGTTCATCGACACGCCGGGCGCCTATCCCGGCATCGGCGCGGAGGAGCGCGGTCAGAGCGAAGCGATCGGCGCATGCCTGGCGGCGATGGCGCGCGCGCCGGTGCCGATCATCGCCACGATCATCGGCGAAGGCGGCAGCGGCGGAGCGCTCGCGCTCGGCGTCGCCAACCGCGTCCACGTGCTCGAGTACGGGACGTACAGCGTCATCTCGCCCGAGGGATGCGCGTCGATCTTGTGGAAGGACGGCTCGAAGGCCGACGAGGCCGCCGCGCGCCTCCGCATGACGGCGCCGGAGCTCTTGAAGCTCAAGGTCGTCGATCGCATCGTCGAGGAGCCCGCGGGCGGCGCGCACCAGGATCCGCACGCGGCCGCTCGCAACGTCGACGAGGCGATCCGCGAGTCGCTCGCCGAGCTGCTCGAGCGCACGCCCGACGAGCTCGTGCGCGAGCGCTACGAGCGCTTCCGCGCGCTCGGCTCCGTCCTCGGTTGATGCGCCTCGCGTGATGCGACGGAGCACGCGGCGCTCGGCGCCTCGCCGCGCGTCGCGTCGTCGCGGGTGTCGCCCGACGGGGGGCGTGCTATCGCTCGGGCAACCTCGATGAGCGTCTCCATCAACCTCGAAGGGAAAGTCGCGATCGTCACGGGCGCGAGCCGTGGCATCGGAGAGTCCATCGCTCGCGCATTCGCCGCGAACGGCGCGAAGGTCGTCGTCGCGTCGCGGAAGATCGAAGGCGTCACCGCCGTCGCCGAGTCCATCGGTGACAGCGCCATCGCCGTCGCTGCGCACACCGGCAAAGAGGAGGACTGCGTCCGGCTCGTCGCGACCGCGGTCGAGAAGCTCGGCAAGGTCGACATCCTCGTCAACAACGCGGCGACGAACCCGTACTTCGGACCGTTCCTCGACGCCGACATGGGCGCGTGGGACAAGACGTTCGAGGTCAACCTGAAGGGTTACTTCTGGATGACGCGCGAGGTGGCGAAGCACCTGCGCTCGCGCGAGGCGCCCGGCTCGATCATCAACATGGCGAGCGTCGCCGGGATCGTCGCGTCGCCCCTGCAGGGCATCTACGCGATGACGAAGGCGGCCGTCATCTCGATGACGAAGACGTTCGCGTACGAGCTCGCCGCGAACGAGATCCGGGTCAACGCCATCGCCCCCGGGTTCGTCGACACGCGCTTCGCGGCGGCGGTCCTGAAGAACGAGACCTTGCTCGACGAAGTGCTCAGGATCACGCCGATGAAGCGGTACGCGCAACCCGACGAAATCGCTGGGGCGGCCCTCTATCTGGCGTCCGATTCCGCCAGTTATTTGACCGGACAGGCCATTGTGATCGACGGAGGTATGACGATCGCATGAGGCCTCGCCCGTGCGCTCGTCCCCCCTCCCGTCACAAGGGCACGCGATGCGCGGAAGAATCGTCGCAGGCAAGTACCGGCTCCATCTCCCGCTCGGAAGCGGCGGGATGGCCGAGGTGTGGTCCGCGACGAACACGTTCACGGAGCGCCAGGTCGCCATCAAGTTCCTGAGCCAGCGCGTCGGCAAGAACCCCGAGCACGCCGCGCGGTTCCTGAAGGAGGCCAAGGTCTCCGCCCGGATCAATCATCCGAACATCATCGACGTGCTCGACGTCGGCCAGACGGAGGACGGGCAGCTCTTCCTCGTGATGGAGCTGCTCACGGGCATGTCGCTCGAGACGGCGCTGCAAAAGCAGTCGCCGCCGATGACGATGGCCGAGCTCGTCCGCATCATGATGGGCGTCGCCGACGCGCTCGCGGCCGCCCACAAGGCGGGCATCGTCCATCGCGATCTGAAGCCCACGAACGTTTTCCTCCACACGGGCGGGCCGAACGGACAGCTCGTCCCGAAGGTGCTCGACTTCGGCGTCAGCAAGTTCCTCGAGGAGGACGCGAGCACCGCGCTCACGGTCACCGGCACCGTGCTCGGGTCACCGCTCTACATGAGCCCGGAGCAGGCGCGCGGCGAGTCGAACGTCGACGGCCGCACCGACATCTTCGCGTTCGGCGCGATCCTGTTCGAGGCGCTCTGCGGGTTCCGCCCGTACGACGCGAAGAATTTCAACGCGCTCATCGTGAAGATCGCGACGACGAAGCCGAAGAGCATCGACGCCTGTGCCCCGCACGTGCCCGAGTCGCTCCGCAAGGTCGTCCGCTCGTGCATGGAGACGGATCGCGAGCTCCGCGCCCGCTCCTTCGAGGAGGTCCTCGTCGGCCTCCGCCTCGCGCTGTTCGACCTCGAGGCCTCGCCGCTGCGGCTCCCCTCGCCTCTCGCTTCCGCCGCCGTCGATCCGGACGCGTCGAACGCATCGCCGGTCGCGCGCGGCAGCGTTCGGCCCCCGGCGCCCGCAGAGGCCGCCGACGTCGCGCCCCACGACTTCCACGACACGGTGCCGAGCGCGCCGCCGCCCGCGCACCTGTCGAGCTCCATCCCGCCCGGGACGTTGTCGATCCCGCCCCTGCCGCCCGCGCCTGGTTCGAGCGCGACGTCGTGGACCCCGAACACGTCGTATGCGTCCGTGTCGATCGCGCCGCCCTCGCGTCGCAACGCAGGCCTGTTCGTGGCCGCCGGTACGGCGCTCATCGCCGCGGGCATCATCATCGGCGCTGCCGTCACCGCTCGCCCGCGCGTGGAGACGGTGTCCGCGACGAGCACGATCCCCGCGGCGACCGAGGACCGGCCGGCCGCGACGCAGGACACGGCGCCCGCGCCTCGAGCCACGCCGAGCACCAGCGCGGAGGAACCGCCCACCGTGAGCGTCGATGCGCTTCCGGGCGCCGCGAGCCCTCGTCCGGTCGCCAAAGGCACCGGACGCCTCACGCTCTCGTCGTCGCCCGAGCGCTGCACGGTCACCATCGACGGCAAGGAGCGCGGCGTGACACCCCTCACCGCCCTCGACGTGCCCGCCGGGACCCACGAGGTCCAATGCAAGACCGCAGACGGAAAGGAGCTCGCCACCAGCGTCGTCGTCCGCGACGGCGCCGTCACCGAGCACCGCTTCGCGGTCGACGACTGAGCCCCACGTCGCCCGACATCGGTTGGGGATGATCCGTGTCCAACGGCACGGACGAGGCCGATCCACCCCGCTCCGAGAGCGCCGCGGGCGCCCGTCCGACCGGCCCGATTACGCCGTCATGCGATACGTTCAGGCCTGCGGGTGCTGGAACGGTCGATGCACTGCGATCGGTCGTACATGCGGGTGTGGTGGCCCCTCTTCGGTCTGGCCGTCGTCTCGGCGTGCACGCCGGAGTTGGGCTCCGAACCGCTGTCGACGACGAGCCATTCGATCGTCGGCGGGACCGCGTCGACACCCGACCAGGACGCGACGGTCCTCGTGAACGAAGCCGGCGTCTCGCAGGGCTGCACCGGGACGCTCATCGCGCCGAACCTGGTCCTCACCGCGCGCCACTGCGTGACCGAGTTCGAGCCGGACGACGAGTGCGGCATCCCGCTGGGCAGGGATCTGCCCGCGTCGTACTTCTCGATCTCGGTCGGTGTCTACGCGAGCCCGAAACGAATCGCCGCGCGCGCCATCAAGGTGTGGGTGCCGAACGAGGAAGGCTTGTGCGGCGCCGACCTCGCCCTGCTCCTCCTCGACAAGGACATCCTGGACGTTCCGACGGCGAAGCTCCGCTTCACGCCCCCGCAGCCGCAGGAGACCGGGACGGCGATCGGCTACGGCGACGGCCACGGCCGCCGGCAGCGCACCGTCTCGGTGCTCGCGGTCGGCCCGACCGACACGACGTACACCACGAAGGACGGGCGCCGATTCTCCATGCGCCTGCCGTCCAACGACTTCGCGACGACCGAGTCGACCTGTTACGGCGACAGCGGCGGTCCCCTCTTCGACGCGGATGGGCGCTTGATCGGTGTCGCATCTCGCGGCGTCGACGAATACTGCGCGGACCGTCCCACGATCTGGACGAGCGTCGCCGCACACCAACGGCTCATCCTCGAAGCCGCGAAAGCCGCCGGTCATCCGCTCGATCCGGAAGAGGTCGAGGCGGCCTCGTCGATGTCGACCCGGCTCGCCGAGAAGTCCGACGATCCGGACGAGGAGGACGACGTCACGTCGACGGGCGCGACGAAGCGCACCTCGACCGGCGCGCCGCCCGTGGCGAGCACGGGCTGCACGACGAGCGCCTCGGCGTCGAGCGCGTCGCGAAACTGGCTCCTTCACGCGTTCGCGACTGCGCTCGTGGCGGTGACCGCACGTCGAAGGCGCGGACGCGCCATGGAGCGGTGACGCCGCTCGGACGGCGCTCGCGGACGCGCATCCCTTGCGCAACGACGACCGACACGGTGATCCGCGACGCGCGATCGTCGATCACCGGCCGGCGAGCCGCGAGCTCCGCCGCGCCGCGCGCTCGAGGGCTTGGCGCCGCGACGACCGCATGCCAATTTTGTCGAGGCGCACGGCCGGTCTCGTGTGCGAAGGGCTTTCATGCGCGGACACCGCACCTCTCTCTTCATCTTTGCGATGTTCCTCGCGATGTCGGGCCTCACCGCTTGCCCCTCGACCTCCGAGAAGACGCCCGTCTGCATCGACGCCGGGATCGACCTCGACTGCACGCCGGCCTACGAGCCCACCTACGACGCGCTCTTCGCGAACACGCTCCAGCCGAGCTGCGCGAAGTCGGGCGTGAGCTGCCATGCGGCGACCGGCCGGCAAGGGGACGTGAGCTTCGACGATCCCGAGGATGCGTACGCCGAGCTCCTGCGCGGCAAGGTGGAGCCCGGCGATCCGGCGTGCAGCGTCCTCGTCCATCGCGTCCTCGCGACGGACGGGAAGATCCGGATGCCGCCGGGCCGCTCGCTCTCCGCGGGCGAGCAGTGCGCGATCATCCAGTGGGTCGCGAACGGAGCGAAGCGATGAGAGCCCTGCCCTTCGCCGCCGTCCTCGCCGTCGTCTCCGTCGCCGCCGCGTCGTGCGGATCGAACGATGCGGAGGAGCAGATCACGCTCACCGGCGAGGCGCTCTACGACCCGAACAACTGCCTGCCGTGCCACGAGGATCAGTTCCGCGAGTGGTCGAGCAGCATGCACGCCTACGCGGCGGAGGATCCCGTCTTCCTCGCGATGAACAAGCGCATGCTGCGCGAGACGAACGGCGCGCATCCCGACTTCTGCGTCGGCTGCCATGCGCCGATGGCGCTCCGCCTCGGCCTCACGACGGACGGCACGAACCTCCCCGAGCTCCCGACGTGGGTGAAGGGCGTCACGTGCTACTTCTGCCACGCCGCGGTCGAGGTCGAGGGCACGCACAACAACGCGATCAAGCTCGCAGACGACGGCGTCATGCGCGGCGGCATCCGGAACCCGGCCAGAGGGATGCCCCATCGCGGCGCCTACTCCCCGCTGCACGACCGCGAGACCCAGGAGTCCTCGTCGCTCTGCGGCGCGTGCCACGACGTCGTCACGCCCCACGGAGCGCACATCGAGCGCACGTTCGAGGAGTGGAAGAGCTCGCTCTACGCGAAGCCGGGCCAGCTCTCGTGCGGCAAGTGCCACATGGATGGCCGCGACGCGCCCGCGGCGCGGGTCGAAGGCGCCCCGATCCGCAAGGTCCACGATCACTCGATGCCCGCCGTGGACATCGCGCTCACGCCCTTCTTCGGCGTCGAGACCCAGCGCGCGATGGTGCAGCAGCTGCTCGACACGACGCTCATCACGAGGCTCTGCGTCAAGCAGACGCCCACCGGATTCGTCGCCGACGTCACCCTCGACAACGCCTTCGCCGGGCACGGGTTCCCGAGCGGCGCGGCGCAGGACCGTCGCGTCTGGGTCGAGCTCGTCGCGTACGACAGGAACGGCCAGGTGATCCTCTCGAGCGGCACCGTCGAGGACCGGAAGGCCGCCTCGAAGCACTCCGACCCGAACTACTGGCTGCTCCGTGACAAGATCTTCACGACGGACGGGCGCGAGACGCACATGTTCTGGGAGGCCGCGAAGACCGAGCCGAACCAGCTCCCGCCGGCCGTCACGAACGATCCGCTCGATCCGGCGTTCATCCACTCGGTGACGCGGAGCTACCCGCTGCCCGCGCCTCCCGATCGCGTGACGATGCGCGTGCGGATGCGCCCGCTCGACTTCGACCTGCTCGACGACCTCGTCGCGTCCGGGGACCTCGACCCGCAGTTCCTCGACAAGATCCCGACCTGGGATCTGGCGAGCGGGACGAAGGAGTGGCGGTTCTCGGACGGCGGCTATCGCTGCATCGAGTGAGCGAGCTCAGCCGTCGATGCAGAACTGGAACACCGCCTCCTGGAGCGCTCCTCCTCCCGGCGGCTGGATGGAAACGGTGAGCGTCCAGAGCCCGGCCATCGAGAGCCAGATGTCGGTGACCTCGTAGCGGCCGTTGCCCTGCGGCTTCACGATCACCTGGCGCGCGCTGCCGTGGCCGTGGTCGGGCATGAACGGCGTCACCGTGACCGTCGCGCCATCGACCGGCTGCCCGTTCGCGTCGACGATCTCGAGGTTCATGGCGTTCATGCCCTTGATCATGGGGCCGGGCGTCGCGTCGACGAGCTTCACCGTGTAGGGCCCGGCAGGCTTCGTCATGCCGGCGGTGTAGACGTCCTTGCGCGTGTCGGCCGCACAGCCCGTCGCCGGGTCGGACGTCCCGTCGTCGTTCGCGTCCCCGTCGCTCGAGCACGCGATCGCCGTGATCGCAGCGAAGAAAGTGAAAGCCAGGAGTCTCGACATTGCAGCACCTCGCCAGCGCCGGAGCCCGTCGCGGTATACGCCGCGAGCCGCCAGGCGGTTTCGCGCCAAGGCGCACAAACCCTAGCACGACCCGATCGCGGTGGCCGCCCGGCGCGGACGCAGCCGCTCACCCGAGCGCATACCGCAGCCGCAGGGCATTCGCGATCACGGAGACCGAGCTCAGGCTCATCGCCGCCGCGGCGATCATCGGGCTGAGCGTGACGCCGAGGACGGGGTAGAGCGCGCCCGCGGCGATCGGGATCGCGAGCGCGTTGTAGCCGAACGCGAGCACGAGGTTCTGCCGGACGTTCCGCATCGTCGCGCGACCGAGCCGCAGCGCACGCACGATGCCTCGGAGATCGCCCTTCACGAGCGTGACCCCGGCGCTCTCGATCGCGACGTCCGTGCCGGTCCCCATGGCGATGCCGACGTCGGCCGCGGCGAGCGCCGGGGCGTCGTTGACCCCGTCGCCGACCATCGCGACGACCTCGCCGGAACGCCGGCGCTCCGTCACGACGCGCGCTTTGTCCTGCGGGAGCAGATCGGCGACGACGTCGTCGGGACCGAGCCCGAGCTCGCGCGCGATCGCGAGCGCGCTCGTCCGTGCATCGCCCGTCAGCATGACGACGCGGACGCCGGCCGCGCGGAGCTTCGCGACGGCCTCCTTCGCCGTCGGCGCGACCGTGTCGCCGAGGGCCCACAATCCGGCGTAGCGACCATCGAGCGCCGCGAAGGACACGGTCTTGCCCGAGCTCCGGAGCTCCTCCGCGCGCTGCGCCGCCTCTGCGGGCACCCCGACGCCGCCATCGGCGAGGAGCTTCGCGGTCCCGAAGAGCAAGGATCGGCCGTCCACCCGCGCGGAGATGCCGAACCCGCGCACCGCCTCGACGTGGACGTCGGCGCCGAGCGGCTCGTGCCGCGGCTCGCTGCGAGCATGCTCGACGATGGCGCGCGCGAGCGGATGCTCGCTCCTGCGCTCGGCCTCCTCGACGAGCCCGAGCAGCTCGGCGCGATCGATCCCGGGCGCCACCTCGACGACGTGGACGCGCAGCTTGCCCTCGGTCAGCGTGCCCGTCTTGTCGACGAGGAGCGTCGTCACCTTCGCGAGGCTCTCGAGGGCGTCGGCGTCCTTGACCAGCACGCCCGCACGCGCGCCGGCGCCCGTCGCGACCATGATCGACATCGGCGTCGCGAGCCCGAGCGCGCACGGACAAGCGATGACCAGGACCGCGACCGCGCTCACGAGGGCGTGCGCGAGCGCGGGCTCGGGCCCGACGAGGATCCAGACGACGAAGGTGCCGGCCGCGATCACGACGACCGCGGGCACGAACACGGCGCTGACGCGGTCGACGAGCCGCTGGACGCGCGCGCGTGAGCGTGCGGCCTCCGACACCATCTCGACGATCTTCGCGAGCATCGTGTCCTTGCCCACCCGCTCGGCGCGGACGAGGAGCGCGCCGTCGCCGTTGAGCGTCCCGCCGGTGACGCGATCGCCCGGCCCCCGCTCCACGGGCAGCGGCTCGCCGGTGAGCATCGACTCGTCGATGGCCGACCTGCCCTCCACGACGACGGCGTCGGTCGGGATCCGTTCTCCCGGACGGACGCGGAGCCGATCGCCGACGCGGACGTGCCCGAGCGGGACGTCCTCCTCCGAGCCGTCCTCGCGCACGCGGCGCGCGGTCTTCGGCGCGAGCCTCAGGAGCGAGCGGATGGCGTCGGTCGTCCGGCTCCGAGCCCGCAGCTCCAGCACCTGGCCCAAGAGGACGAGCGTCGTGATCACCGCCGCGGCCTCGAAGTAGAGGTCGGGCGTCCCGCGGTGGCCGTACGTCGCGTGCGGGAACAGCCAGGGCGCGAGCGTCGCGACGACGCTGTAGCCGTAAGCGGCCGCCGTCCCGAGCGCGATCAGCGTGAACATGTCGAGCCGGCGCGTGCGGAGCGAGCGCATCGCGCGCTCGAAGAAGGGCGCCGCGCCCCACACGACGACGGGCGTCGCGAGCGCGAGCTGGATCCACGCGATGACTCGGCCGCCGAGCGCGCGCCCGATCGGATCGCCGGGCAGCATCTCGGACATCGCGAGCATGACGAGCGGGACGGTCAGCAGCGCCGAGAACCACAGGCGGCCCCGCATGTCGCCGAGCTCGGCGTCTTCCATCGGCTCGGCCGTGACGACCCGCGGCTCGAGCGTCATCCCGCAGATCGGGCACCGCCCCGGGCCCATCTGGACCACCTGCGGGTGCATGGGGCACGTGTGCTCGGCGTGCTCCGCGTCGGACGGCGCCGGCTCGCGATGGGGCTCCGGCTCGGCACGCGCCGTGATGCGTCGTATCTCGCTCGCGCGCGTCTGCTCGCGGACGTCGTGCTCGAAGTGCTCGTGCTCGTGGTGGCCGTGGTACCGAGGTCGCTGCATGGCCCTCGGGCCACGACGCACTCGCCGCGCCATCGTCACGAGCGCCGACGGCGTGTCAGCGCTCGCGCTCGCGGCTTCGAGGGAGGCAGGCGCCCCTCGAGGAGCACGAGCTCGGGGACGAGCACGACGAAGCCGTCGTGCTCGTCGCTCGAAGGGCGCTCGCGTCGGTCAGCCGGAGGCGTCCTCGGCGCCCGAGTCTTGCTCGGTCGCGCCCGAGTCCTGCTCCTCTTCCTCTTCGGACGAGCCCGAGTCCTGCTCGCCGGAGGTGCCGGCGTCGTTCCTCGCGGCGTTGCAGATGGCGAGGCAGTGGTCCTTGATCGGGGTGCAGTCCGCCTCGCTCTGCGCGCCGTGGGCCTTCTCGTGGCAGTCGTGGATCTCGCCCTCGCCCACGTCGACCTCGTGACACGCCTGCGAGATCTCGTTGCACGCCGGGAACGGGCTCGTGTGGCCGCCGCTCGTGCCGTGGGAGTGGTCGTGATCGTCGCCGTCACAGCCGACGGTGGCCGCAGAAGCAATCACCGCGGTGGCCAGAGCAACCGCACCAAGAATCGAAAGCCTCATCTTCTACCTCGTTCGATTGTCGATGATGGATCGATGCCGTTCCGCGCGCACGGCGCGACGGACGGCGGGGTTCAGGCCGTGGAGATCGACGAGGGTCGTGGAGGCGGGTCGGGAGGCGCACGGACCGGCGCCGGCGGTGGATCGGAGAGGGACGCGTCGGCGAGGTCGCTGCCTGCCGGAGCGGCCGCGAGCACCACCTGCGCGGTCGGGACGGCGATGATGGCCTTGCCGGGGAAAGCGACGTCGTCGTCGCCGCAGCGACCCTCGAGCGACTCGGACATGAGGAGCAGGTCCTCGTTCTCGGGGTTGCACCTCGCGCACACGCAGTCGTGCTTCTCGATCGAGCAGTGACACACGTGCGGCGCCTCGATGCCTGCGAGCCGCGCCCACAGGGGCAGCGCGCCGGACGAGGCGAGCGGCAGGACGAGCATGACGACGAGTGCGCGGAGGAGGGCGGCCGCCCAGCCTCGCTTCCTTCCCGGCGCCATCACGCGGCGCACCCTAGCACGGCTGGGCGCCCGTCCGACAGTGGCCGTTCGCCCCCGAAAAAGATGCGCCAGCCGTGTCACATCCCGAAAAGATCGTGCTACGGTCAGGTTCGGATGACGCCCGCCCTCCTCGCAGGATTGACCGGAGTCGTGCAGGGCGCCCGGCATGCGCTCGAGCCGGACCACGTGACCGCAGTGGCCACGGTGATGGTCGAGGCCCCGTCGCCGCGGCGCGGAGTCTTCTACGCCGCGTGCTGGGGTCTCGGTCACGCGTCGATGCTCGCCCTCGTCGCAGGTCCGCTCGTGCTCTTGCGCGTCGAGGTCCCGGACCTCTTGACCACCATCCTCGAGGTCGCCGTCGGCGCGATGCTCGTCTGGCTCGGCGTCCGTACCCTCCGGCAGGCACGCAACCCGGGGCCGCCGGTGGAGGCCTCGGCGCCGCTCCACGTGCGCGCACGAAAGCCGTTCGCGATCGGCGTCGTGCACGGCCTGGCGGGCAGCGGCGCGCTGGCCGCCCTCATCGCGCTCGGCTCGCCGACGGTCGCCGCCGCCATCGCGGGCATCGCGCTCTACGCGTTCGGGACCGTCATCGGCATGGTGGCGCTCGCCGCCCTCGCCGGCCCCGTCCTCGCGCGCGCCGGCAGGCTCCCGCGCCTCGCGACGACGATCACGCACGCCGCCGGAGTCGCGTCGATCGTGATCGGCGTCGCGTGGGCCGTGCGCACGCTCGCGGGCGTGTAGCCGCCCGGCGGGCCTCACCGCGCGCGGCTGAGGCACTCGCCCTCGCCGCGGAAGTGGCCGACCGTCCGCGAGAGCGCCTCGACGAATGCGCGCAGATCGTGGATGCCGGCCGCGCTCCCGGTGCCGTACGGCCCCTCCTTGATCTTCGTGCGGTCGGCCAGCTCAACGGCGGCGAGCTCCTCGAGCGTGACCTCGCCGTCACCGTCGGAGTCGGCGTCGGCGATGGTGTCGAAGCGGACCTTCGCGTCCGGGGACTGGAGGTCGTCGTAGAACAGGTGATCACCATGAATGGTGAGCTGGACCGTGTCGGTCCCTCCGTTCGTGACGACGACGCCGTCGACCTCTTTGCCGTCCTTGTCGGCCTTGCAGCGCTCGTAGAGCGTGTTCGTGCCGAAGCCCCACGCGATCTTCTTCGACACCGAGCCCTTCGTCGCGGTCGCCGAGACCCAGATGCTGTAGCCCTTCTCCACCATCATCGCCCGGTCCGCCTCCGTGGCGCCCGGGCCGATCTCGGTCGTCGCCGTCGCGGGCGCGATCGCCCAGCTGACGTTCGTGTACGCCTTCGCGGGGACGTCCGAGAACGAGGCGACGACCTTCTCGCCCGGTGCGTGCATGTCGAAGAGCTTCGACCCGCCGAACGTCACGACCGGCGGCTTGCCTTCTTCGGCCACGGAGACGTCGGCGATGACGACGAGGAACTTGTCGAACGTGATCGTCCAGCCGTCCTCCACGACGACGGTGCCGTCGGCGTCGACCGCGGGGATCGCCTGCTCGATGAACTCCTCGCCCCACGTCGTGAACGTGATCGTGCCCTTGCCGTCCGCCTCGTCGGCGGAGCACGCGATCGCACCGACGAGGAGGCCGGTCGCGATCGTTCCTCGAGTCGTCTTCATCGTCACCTCCGACCGGGGTCGTAGCACGTTTCTGAAGATTCGTGCTACGCGGTCAGCGCGGCGCGTACGCGAACACGTAGGCGCCCGCGACCTTCGTGCCGCGGACGAGCTGGTTGCGTGCGAGGCCGTCGGGGACGACGACGGGGCGACCGTCGGTGCTCTCCGGCACGTCGTCGAACGCGACCTGATCGAGCCACGTCTCGAGCTTCACGGTGACGGTGACGACGCCGTCGCTCTGCATGTCCGCAGCCGTGAAGGGGCATCCCTCCACCTCGAAGGTGCCATGGCCGTTCCGTACGTCGTCGGGGCGGAGCTCGGCGCGGAAGACGCGCGTCTCCGCGTCCTTCACCGCCGTCCCCTCGACGATGGCGACGTTCTCGCCGAGCTCCCCCGCGAGCGGCCCTCGGGGCGGGACGCCGAACGCGAACGTCGCCGAGCGCACGGGGCCGCTGACGCCGGCGCCCGCGCCGAGCGTCCCGCCGACGAGGAGATCGGCCGACGACGGCTCGAGGATCTCGCCTCGCGCGGTGCCGGGCGCGTAGTGCCCGGGATGCGCGAACGCGGTCCGGACCCAGCCGCGCGCCCAGCCGCCCGTGCGGGACGCGAAGAGCGGCTCGCCGTCGTAGAAGTAGAGGGCGCCGGTCGAGATCACGGCCTTCGAGAGCGTCACCTTCCAGCCCTTCGCGTTGGTGAACTCCTTCGACTCGGGGCTCGCGGCGATCCGCACCTCGAGCGCGATCCGGCGACCCGTCGTTCCGCTCTCCTCGCCCGCGCACCCCACCGGAGCCGCGACGAGGGCCGCGAGGGCGATCATCGACGCGGCGGCGATACGAATCGAAAGGCGGAGGAGCGGGTTCGTCGACTTCATCGCGATCACACGTAGAGGGTCAGGGAGAAGAACAGCGTCCTCGGCGGCCCGATCGTCACGTGACGGAAGGGCACGCGCGACGGTGCGAGCGAGCGCGCGAAGTTCGACGCGTAGACGAACTGCCCGTCGTACCAGTGGGCATCGAGCAGATTGAACACGTCGACGCCGAGCTCGACCTCGCGCAGCCGGAGGCCGGCCGACGCGTCGAGCAGGAACACGTTCCGGCCCATCTCGCCGAACGGGAGCGGGCGGCCGACGAGCCCTTCGAGCCCCGTCCCGACGCGCCCCTCGAGGTCACGTCCGAGGACGCGCCCGAGGCGCGCCTTGTACGCCGCGTCCGTACGGAGCACGAGCTGCGGAACGTACGGCAAGAGGTCGCCCCGTCCGTAGGTGGCGTCGCCCGACGTGAACGACGCGTGCGTGTACGTCGCGCTGCTCGAGAGGACGAGCCCGCCCGCGGCGCGTGCCGTCAGCTCCGCGGCGATGCCCTTGCGAGCCGTCCCGGGCACGCGCTCGTTGCGCGCCGTCGTCGGGTCGAACACGAGATCCTCCGAGAGGTCGGTGAAGAAGCCGGCGATCGATCCGGCGAGCCGCGCTCCCTCCCGGTAGCGCAGCCCGATCTCCCAGCTCCTCACCTCCGTGAACGGCGTGCGCTCGCCGTCGGACAGCGACCGCGCCTGCGGTGAGCGGAATCCCTCGCCGTAGCTGCCGAGCACCCGCGCGCGGGACGACAGCGCATAGTCGAGCGTCAGCTTCTTGCCGAGGTGCGCCCCCTGCGCGGAGCGCGCGCGAGCGGCCGCCGGCTCTCCTCGCGAGCTCACGCGATCGGTGGCGGAGTACGCGAGGCCGTCGACGCGTATTCCTCCTCGCACCGCGAGTCTCTCGATGGGATGGATGGACGCGTCCGCATACGCCGCGAGGTTGGTCCCGCGCACGGCGGCGTCGACGAACGTACGTAGGGGCGCACCGTCGAGCTCCGAGAGCCTGCGCTGCGACTGATCGACGAGGTCGTGCCGACCGTAGATGCCGACCTCGACGGCGTCCTTCGGAGAGAGGAGCTTCTTCACCTTGCGATAGGACGCCGTGAGCCCGGCGGTCACGCTCTCGTTGACCTGCTGGACGTTGTCGCTCTCCAGCGCACCGCTCGGGCCCGGCGAGAAGCCGGTGAAGTTCTGCCGGAGCTCGAGCGTGCGGAACACGACGAACGGCGCGACCGCCCACCGCCCTTCTTCGCCGTCTTCGTGGAGCTCGAGCAGGAGCTGGTGCCGGGTTCCGTGTCCGCCTTGCCTCGGATCGAGCGTGGCGAACCGGTCGAGGCGACCGGACTCGACGTCGAGCGCGGGCACGACGCCCGCGGAGTCGTAACGCGTGCTGTACGTCGAGGCGAGCAGGCGGAGCGCGAGGGTGTTCGACAGGTCGTGGGTAGCCTGCGCCGTCACCGACGCGCGACGGGCCGCTCGGCTCGGGCCGAATCCGTCCGTCTGGTACACCTCGCCCGCGGCGAACGTCTCCTCGCTCGCGCCCTTCGGGTGGTACGCGAGAAAGAGGCGCCGCGCGCCGAACGAGCCCAGGGTGCCTTTGATGGTCGCGCCGGGCTCGGGATATCCGAGCTTCATCCGGATCGATCCCGCGACGGCGAAGTCGCCTTGCCGCGGATCGTAGGTCCCGGGCGTCGCCTGCACCTCGCGGATGATCTCGGGCATCACGAAGTGCAGGTCCGCGTAGCCCTGGCCGTGGATGTTCGAGACCTCGTTGACGGGGACGCCTCCGACCCAGAGCTCGACGTCCTGACCGTGGACCGCGTCGAACCCGCGGAGGAAGATTTGGTGCGCCTTCCCCTCCCCCGAGTGCTGCGTGACGAAGACGCCCGGGATCACGGAGAGCGCGTCGCTCGCCGTCCGATGCGGCGCGGCCAGCATCACGTCGCGACCGCGAACGACCTCGGACGCGCTCCGAGGAGGCGCCGTCCCCGACACGCGCACGTCACGCACGGCGTCCGACGCCGGCGCCGGCGCCGCCGGCGCGAGCACGGGCTCGGCTGCGGGCTCGGACGTGGTCGCCGCTCGGGGCTCTGCTTCGACGCGCGGCTCGCCGCGAAAGCGCACCACGCTTCGGATCCTGGCCGCGACTGGCCTTCCGTCCCGGAGCGCCGGCTCGAACACGAACCTCTTCGCCGTCTCGACGGCCGCCCGGTCGAGCTCCGGCCCGACGCTCGCCTCCACCTCGACGCTCGTGACCGTCCCGTCCTCGCCGACGACGAGCACGACGGGCACCACGACGTCGTGCCTCTCCGCTCTCCCTCCCGGCCACGGAGCCGCGGGCTGCGATTTCGGCCGCGGCGGCACGAGGTCGTGCGCGTGCGCCACCCCTTCGAGGCATACGATCGCGAAGGCGGCGACGAGCGACCAGCGCAGCATGACCGAGCCTTGGTAGCACGAACCTTCCCATTCGTGCTACGAGGCGCGTACCCGCTACGCCCGCCTGCCGGCGGCTCCGCGACGCCGCCCCTTCGGCTCGTGTCCGTGGTCGTGATGGTGATGGTGGTGGGCGGTCGCCGGCCCCCCGCCGCTCTTTCGTCGCTTGCCCGACGACGTCCCTTTCGCGGGGGCCCCGATGGCGATCATCTCCAGTCCACCTTGCTTCACCCCACGGGTCGCGAGCAGCTTCCCGCTCGCGCTCTGGAGCTCCTCCGACGGGCCGCGCATCACGACGACCTCGAGGCAGTGATCGTGGTCGAGATGCACGTGCAGCGTCGAGACGACCTTCTCGCCGAGAGCGTGCTGGAACTCGGTGAGCCGCTCCGTCAGATCGCGCACGTGGTGGTCGTACACGAGCGTGAGCGCGGCGACCGCGTTCGCGCCGGCGCGGACGCGCGCGCGACCGACCTCGGCACGGACGAGGTCGCGCAGGACCTCGGACCGCGTGCCGCCGCGTTCGGCGACGAGGGCGTCGAACTCGCGAAGGAGCGAGCCCTCCATCGCCACCCCGAACCGAACGAGCGTGTCCTTCGCCATCGCCTACCACCTGTTGCACGTGTGCGAGAAGAGGAGCGGGATGATCGGCCTGCAGCGAACGCGGACGCTCTTCTCCATCCACTCGATGCTCGGCAGCGCGCGATCGAACGCCTCCTTCGCGCCGCCCGCCTCCACGATGAAGAGGCGATCCTGCGCGAGGAAGAGCGTCACGCGGTAGGAAAACGGCTTTCCGTCCTGGTCGTGGCCGAAGACGAGACGCCGGCCCTTCGTGCCGTCGGCCGAGGTGACCTCGTCGCTCGACAGGAGCGCGTAGCCGGCGACGTCACGGAGCTGGAGGGTCACGGCCTGGGTCCAGAAGGCGATGTCGCCGCGGTCCTCGTCCTCGACGACACGGACCGCCATGACGACGCCCTCGGGCGTCGTCGCGCGGTACGCGTACCGCGTCTGGTTCTCGAGCTCGATGAAGCCAGGCGCGGTCTTGACGTCGAAGGGCCGACCGCAGCCCGCCGCAGAGGCGAAGAGCGCGATCGCGATCCCGAGCATCGACCAGCGCGACATCACTTCTCCTCCTCGAGCGAGAGCAGGCTCGGAAGACCGAGCTGCGACAGCCATGGGAACGGCAGGCGGACACGCGTCGCCTGCAGCGTGACCCCGCGCGGCTGGAACGTCACCGTGATCGTCGAGTACGCGATCCGGTCTCTCAAGAGCTTGAGCTTTCCCTCGAGCAGCTCGAGCTCCTGGGTCACGCGGGCGAGCTCCTTCTCGATCTCGAGCGCCTCCTTCACGCTCGCGCGCGCGAGCAGCTCGCGCAGACGCGCCTGCATCGCGCGGGCGTTCTTGATGCGGATCTCCGTGTCGACGTACTCGTCCGTCACGTCCTCGGCTTGGATGTCGCGGTGCAGGACGTCGCCGATCTTGTCGATCTCGGCGAGCGCCGCCTCGAAGCGGCCACGAGGGACACGGACCGTGATCTCGCGGTCACGCTTCTGCGCGAGATAGCCGCCGCTGTCGCGCGCGATCTTCTCGACCGCCGCGAGGCCCTGCTCGACCTGGTAGACGGCCATCGTGATGCGCGCGGTGTAGATGATGAGATGCCGGTCGCGCTTCTCCTCCTGCGTGGGGTCCTGCGGGGCGACCGGCGACGGCGCTCCCACGCCGGGGCCGGCACCTCCTGGAGCGGTGGGAGAAGGCGCGGGAGGAGGAGGCGGGGGCGCCGCCGGAGCCGGCTGGCCCACCGGGACGTCGTCGGCGTCGAAGATCGCGTCGCTGGCAGTCTCGAGCGACTCGGTCGTGTTCGCCAAGCCGCGGTAGCGCTCTGCGTACGCGCCGTGCGCCGGGCTCCTGGCCGACATTCCCGCCCTGTCCGGCGCGCCACATCCGACGACCCATGCCAGCGCGAGGAGCGCCGCTATCCAGGTTCGTCCGCTCATCCGACGTCCTCCAGCCTCGTGTCGAGGCGTACGAGCCTCGCTGACACGGACGCTACACGACAATGAACCCGAGCGTCATCCGCCGCGCAGGCATTGCGCTCGGATCGCGCGAGGACGTGACGAGGTCCAGGCAGACGCGCCGCGTCTGCATGGTGTAAGCTGGTCGTTCCGGTGAACGAAGAGAGCGCATCGATCGAAGATCTCCTCGAGCCAAGGATCCCGTCCGCGCTCGCTCGACAGGACGTCGCGATCCTGGGGGCCGGAGTCACGAGCGACGAGCTCGCCGCGACGAAGGATGCGCTCGCCGCCTTCGCGCTCGCCGCGACGACCGCAACCGCTCCCTCCCCTTCGCTCCGCGAGCGGGTCATCGCATCGCGAAAGCGGCCGGGAAAGTACGGCATCTTCGCCGACCGCGTCGCGCGCCTGTTCGACGTGCCCGTCGCCCGCGCCGAAGAGCTGATGGAGCGCATCGAGCGCGAGGACGCTTGGACGCCCTTCCTCGTCGACGGCGTGCAGATGATCCCCGTCGTCGCCGGACCGAAGTGCGACGGCGCGATCGCGACGCTGGTGCGCATCGAGCCCGGAGCGCGCTTCCCCGCTCACGCGCATCGGGGCGAGGAGACGATGCTCGTCCTCGACGGCGGCTTTCGCGAGATCGGCGCAACGGCAAGTCCTCGCGAGGCGTGGCGCGGCGACGAGATCGTTTGCGCCGACGGCACGGAGCACGGGCTCGTCGGTCTCCCCGGCATCCCCTGCGTCGCCGCCGTCTTGATCTTCGGTCATGCTGATTTCCGGTGAGCCGTCGTGATCGAGAAGCGTAAGCACGCCCGCGTTCGGATCGACACCCCTCTCCTCTTCCAGGTGAAGGGGCGCAGCCGCGAGCGCCCCGGCGTCGCGAAGGACATCTCCGTCGGGGGCATGTTCATCGAGACGGACGCGCCGGCGCCGTTCGGCTCCGAGCTGCTCATCCGCATCCGCCTGGAGGGATCGGAGAAGCACCTGCTCCTGCGCGGCGTCGTCCGCTGGGTCGTGAGCGGCGGCATGGGCGTGCAGTTCGGCCTCCTCGGCGCGCTCGAGACGCACCTCATCACCGAGATCACGCGGAAGGCGGAGGCGTCGGAGACGGGGTCGACGTAGCGGCCCGACGCGCGCTCGTCACGCGAGCATCGTCGGCGACTCCTCGTGCGGCCTCGTGGGCGGCGCCTCGTGCGGCGGGTGGCGCTGCTCTTCGCGATGGCGGCGGCGCCTCAGCGTTCGATAGACGACGATCCCCGCGGCGGTGCCGAGCAGCGCCGCGGTCGGTCCCCAGATGCCCGCGGCAGCGGCGATGAGGCCGCCGGCGACGCCGGCCCCGACGAGCGGCTTTTCCTCGGCGGCTCTGCCGAAGCGGATCGCCGTACGGCGGACGCGATCGATCGCACGCCGCGCCCGCTCGCGGCGCATGGCCCGGCGCTCCGCCTTGGCGGATCCCGCCTTTTCGGATCCCGCCTTCGCGGGCTCGGCCTTCGCAGCCTCGACCTTCTCGTGCTCGGCCTTCTTCTCGGGCTCCGCCGTCTTCTCGTGCGCCGTCTCCTCGTGCTCGGCCTTCGCGGGCTCCGCCTGCTGCCGTTGCGAAGCCTCGGCCTTCTGCTCCAGAGCCTCGCGCTCTTCGGACGTCGGCTCGGAGAGCACCTTCTCCACCTCTCGCTGGAACTCCGTCGGCATCACTCGCTCCTTCGCTCAACGAGAGCGAGAAGCAAATGAGCGACCATCGCTCGCGCGCCAGTGCTCGGGACGAATGCCGACCCCGACGGTGCGGGCGAGCAGTGCTCGCGTCGCTCGCCAGCCGAGCACGCGCCTCAGCCAGCGGGGCGGCCGGAGCGCGTCGCCGCGAAGCACGCGCCGGATGAGCCGACGTTGCAGAAAGAGCTGAGCGAGCTGGGTGAGCGCAGCCGGATACCAGCGCGCGAGCTGCACGCGCGCGAGGTCTCGCGTCGTCGTGCGTCCGCGACGGAGCGGCTCGGCCAGGATCCGAGCCGCGGCGACCGCGTCCTGGAGCGCGAGGTTGATCCCGACGCCGCCGATGGGAGACATCGCGTGCGCCGCGTCACCGAGGAAGAGGAGCCCGGGAGACCACCACTTCGGGAGGTGGTTCACCTGGACCGAGAGCACCTTCACGTCGTCCCAGCTCGCGATCGCTTCGTCGAGCCGTCCGTCGCCGAAGAAGGACACGAGCTTCGCGAGCGTCACGCGCAGGCCCTCGAGGCCTGCCTTGCGAACGCGCTCGTAGCCTCCCTTCGCGATGAGGTATCCGACCTGCCAGTAGCTGCCGCGATCGACGAGGACGAGCATCCGCCCGGGTCGGATCACGCCGAAGCTCTCCTCCTGGTCGCTCGAGCTCCGCGGCACGCGCATCCACAGGACGTCCATCGGAGCGCCGAGCTCGATCGGCCTCGCGCCGGCGCGCGCGCGGAGGGTCGACGTGCGGCCGTCGCAGGCGACGGTCAGATCGGCACGGAGCCGGACGACGCCTCGATCGGGCTCCGCCGCGTCGCTCCTTCGATAGAGGACGCCGGTGACGCGGCCGTCCTCGCGCGTCAGATCGATCGCCTCGGCCGACATGACGAGGCGGAACGTCGGGTGCTCGGCGGCCTTCCTCGCGAGGAGGTCGAGGAAGTCCCACTGCGGCATCATCAAGATGCTCCTGTGCCTCCGCCGCAGCGCGGAGAAATCCGCGATCTCGAGCCACTCGCCGTTGACGTCCGCACGGAGCTGCTCGACGCGCTGGTGAGGCAAGCGCTCGAGCTCGTCGAGGAACCCGAGCTCGTCCACGAGCTCGACCGTCGACGGGTGGATGGTGTCGCCGCGGAAGTCGCGCAAGAAGTCCGCGTGCTTCTCGAGGACCGCGACGTCGACGCCCTCGCGCGCCAGCAGGAGCCCGAGCATCATGCCCGCCGGCCCTCCGCCGACGATGCAGCACGTGGTCGACTCGACGGCCGTCACCTCGTGTTCGCTCGCGCCGCTCCCCATGATCTCGACAGCAGCAATGCCCATGCCTCAGTCCGCGCGCGCGCCGAGCAGGACGCCGCGCTCGCCCAGATCGGCGAGGAGCCGCGCGGCGCCCGCGAGGACCTCGTCGTCGAGCGGATGCCCCTTCGCCTCGCAGGCCTCGACCATCGATGCGCCGAGCGGCTTGCCCGAGAAGAGCCGCTCCAGGATCGCGGCGGCGAGCGGGGTGAGCTCGAGGATGCGCGTGCGGTGCTCGGCGTCGCGGTAGACGAGGAGATCGACGGGTCGCCGCTCGGGCTCCGCGCGCACGTCGTCCGCAGGGACGCGGTTCACCGCCCAGTCGAAGCGGACGATGCGCTTGGGATCGGAGAACACGAGCGGCCGCTCCACGGAGACGTCCGCGAGCGGCGGCGGCGCGGGAGGTCGCGGCGCCACGCCGATCGTGAACTCGAGGAGCTCGAGCTCGGCGTAGTCCACGATCCACGGAGGCAGCGCCGGTCGCTCCGCTCCGGACGCCTGCCCCGAGAGCGAGCCGTCGCTCGCCTCGCGGATCCGTGCGCGCCACCGCGGAGCGGCGAAGGCGAGGAGCTCGGAGGGCACGTCACGCAGGTGCGGGGTGCGCGGACCGACCTCGTCGAGGAAGCCGTCGATCATCCTGTCGAGCTCCCCGGGCGCCCACGCTTCGAGCCGCGCGCGCGTTCGCTCGAGGATCGCCGCGATGACGCCGGTCACGTTGTGGCGAACGAGCCTCCGGTAGAGACGGAGCCTGCGCGGCGATGCGAGCAGAGCCTCCGCGTCCTCCGACGGCACGCCGTGCGCCGCGAGGAAGCCCGCGAGGTCCGCGTCGAAGGTCGCCTCGGCGTCCTTGCCGAAGCACGCCTTCGCGATCATCGCCTGGAGACGCTCGGACGCCGTCATCGTCGAGCTGCCTCCTCCGCGCCGGCGGGGCGCCCGCTGCTCTGCCGAAGGTGGCGGGCGCAGGCTCTGTTCCACACCTCCTCGATGCGGCGGACCTCGGCGAGGAGGACGTCGAGCGGCGGGATCGACTGATCGCGCTCGAGCAGTACGGGCACCGGCCCGGTCTTCTCGAGCGTGCGCTCGAGGAGCGCGAGCACCTCGGCGGCGACGTCGTTCCCGTGCGTGTCCACGATCATCATCTCGCCGCGCGCCTTCGAGAGATCCGCCGGTCGCTCGCCGAGCACGAAGTCGCCTTCCGTGAACCAATCGTGACCGGCGACGTGCATCTGCACGACGCGATCGAGCGGCACGGTGCGCATCCATTCGTCGACGTCCCAGCCGAAGTTCGTGGCGTTGACCCACGCGTTGTTGACGTCGAGCATCAGCCCGCAGTCCGCCGCCTCGCACACGCGCGCGACGAACTCGGCCTCCGTCATCTCCGGCTTCCCCGGGTGGAGGTAGAAGCTGACGTTCTCGATCGCGAGCGGGACGCCGATCGCGTCCTGCGCGCGCTTGATGCGGTCCGCGACGCGCGCGACCTCCGAGCGCTTGAACGGGATCGGCAAGAGCTCGTGGAGCACGACCCCGCCGTAGGTGCTGAAGCAGAGATGATCGGAGTGCCACGGGCTCTTCGTGCGCTCGAGGAACCGCCGCAGGTCGGCGAGGTAGTCCTCGCGGAGCGGATCGACGCCGCCGAGGCTCATCGTCAGGCCGTGCGTGACGATCGGCCAGACGTCCATCGCGCGCTCGAGCGCCGCGTCGTACCAGCCGCCGCGTCCGATGTAGTTCTCCGGCGAGATCTCGACGAACGCGAGCTCCGGCTTCCGCTCGAGGATCTCGTCGATGAACTCCCAGCGGAGCCCGAGGCCGACGCCCGTGATCTCGTTCTTCTGCTTCATTGCCGTGGGAGCGACGACCGGCCGGACGCCGCGTCCGTGACGCCCGGCCGTCGTCGGCGGCGCGAAGTGTCGGCGCTACTTCTTCGCGCTGCAGGTGCCCGCGCCGCAGGCCGCAGCGCCGCCCTTCTTCGCGGCGCAGGTGCCCGCGCCACACGATGCAGCCCCCTTCTTGGCCGGCGCCGCAGCGGGCTTCTTCGACTCGGCCGGCTTCTTCGCGTCCGCCGGCTTCGCACTGGCGGCTTCCGTGTCCGCGGCGGCCTTCGCAGCGTCGGGCGCCGCCGCCGGCGCCGGCGTCGAGGCCGCGGCGGGAGCCGTCTCGGCGGCCTTCTGGGTCGCTTGACCGCCGCAGCTCGCCTCGCCCGGCTTGTGGCCGCCGCAGCTTCCCTCGCCCGGCTTGTGGCCGCCGCAGCTTCCCTCGCCCGGCTTGTGGCCGCCGCAGTTGCCTTCACCCTGCTTGGCCTCGCCGCCCGCCGGGGTCTCGGTCGCGTTCACCACGGGCGCCTCCGAGGGCTTGTTCCCGCCGCCACAAGCGCCCATCAGCACGCTCGTGCCGAGGACGGCGAGCGCCCCAGCGATCTTCTCGACGGATAGGTTCGGTCGCATCCTTCACTCCTCCCATTCATGTCGCGTGCTCGCTCGACGAGGAGCGGACGCGCGCGCTTTGCCAATCAGTGAACGCTGCTTTCGGCGCCCTCGGAGGCTATCACGGCCCTTCTCACCGCGCGTACGTCGAGGGTCACGTCCGCGACGTCGGCCACTTTCGTCCCGAAGAGGTGGAAGGACCCCTTCGCGATCTTTCCGAGCTTGTCGCGCGGCTTGACGTCGTGCTCCGCGAGCACGACGCGGAGAGGCTTCTTCGACCTGACGCTCATCGCCTTCGGCTCGTCGGCGGGAGCGCCCGTGTCGTAACGGAACGCGACCTCGAGCTCGGCGTCGCGCATCACCTTGCGGCCGTGCACGAGGAGCTCGCCCTTCGTCGTCAGCGTGACCGTGCGGACCTCGTCGTCGCCGTCCTTCGCCGGAGCGACCTTGGTGACGTCCGAAGCGCTCGCCTGCTCGATCGAACGAATCGCGTAGACGGCGTACCGGTTCGCCTCCTTCACCTTCTCTTCGAGCTTCGCATCGTCGGGGTCGATCACCTCGAGCCAAACGAGCGCGTGCTTCGTCTGCACCGCGTTGTCCGAGGCCCTGTCGCCGGTGAAGGTGTGGGTCTCGAGCGTGGTCAGATCGATCTTCACCTCGCCGCGCGAGCGCGTCAGGTCGGCGAGGTCGACGTCGAGCGTGCCTTTCGCACCCGTCGCCGTCGCCGCGATCGTCTCCTTCGGCGCCACCATCTGGATTCGCGCCTTGCTCTCGGCGTCGACCACGAACGTCCTCACGGCGGGGCTCGGCGGCGGCGGCTCCGGCGGGTCGAGCGCGCTCGCCGCGGGCGCGAGGGCGGCCTTCTTGTCGTCGCACGCCGCGATCGACAGCAGCACCATCGCCGCGACGGCCGCGCTCCGGTGACGAAGCCTCATCGTATGCGTTCCTCTCCTCCCTCGGCGATCTCGCTGCGCGGCCTCGACGGGCGCAGCTACTCTACGTCGGACTCGGCTCGGCGGTTTCACCGTTCGCGCGCGTCCGGATCCTCCAGGCGAGAAGAGGTGGTGCGAGCGCGCTCGTGACGAAGACCGTCATGATGAGCGCCGCGTGAACGCCTGGAGACAACAGGGGTTCGTCCCCGACCTTCAGGCTCGCGGCGACACCGGCGAAGATGAGGCCGACCTCCCCCCGCGGCGTCATCCCGATGCCGATCATGAGCCGGTCGATCCCCTTGCCGCGGACGCCGATCCCACATGCCAGCTTCCCGGCGATGGCCGAGACGACGAGCAGGACGGTCAAGAGGAGCGAGTCCGCTCCGAGGCCGCCGAGCTGGACGCTCATCCCCGTGCGGACGAAGAACACGGGGGCGAACACGGCGACCATCGGCGAGACGAAGTCCTCGATCTTCTTCAGCCCCTGATCGAAGGGACGCACGCTCACCTCGTCGAGGATGAGGCCGATCGAGTACGCGCCCACGATCGCCGCCAGCCCCGACCAGGAGCTCGCGCCGGCGAGGAGAAGGCAGAGCGCGATCGAGACGGCGCCGAGGACGTGGGGCGCGCGCAGCACCGCCGCGAACCGATAGACGCCGCGGGTGACCCGGAGCCCGACGACGATCGCCCCGACGAGGAACACGATCGCCAGACCGGAGATCCGCGCCACGCCCCAGACGTCGACCGAGCCGCTCGCGGCGATCGCCGAGACCACGGAGAGCACGACGAGCCCGAGCACGTCGTCGATCACCGCCGCGCCGAGCACGACGCGAGCCTCGGGCGTGGCGAGGGCTCTCAGGTCCTTGAGCACGCTCGCCGTGATGCCGACGCTGGTCGCGCAGAGCGTGGCCCCGATGAAGAGGTGAGCCGACACGCTGATGTCCGGGAGCACGAGGCGGCTCGCGCAGAACCCGAACACGCTCGGGAACACGACGCCCAAGAACGCGACCACGCCGGCGCGCGGCGCGACCTTCACCATCTCGCCGAGGCTCGACTCGAGGCCGACCTGGAAGAGGAGGAGCAACACGCCGAGCTCGGCGGCGAAGCCGATCGCGGGACCGTGCACCGCCTCCGAGAGGTACGGCAGCGGCAGATTGCCGAGCACGACGCCCGCGAGCAGCTCGCCGAGCACCGGCGGCTGGCGCAACCGAAGTGCCGCCTCACCGCCGAGCTTGGCGGCGAGGATCATGAGGGCGAGCGCCGCCCAGGTGATCGCCGATACGCCGTGCTCCATGTCGGGGCGACATCCTAGTGCAGCAGCTCGCCGTCACGCTCGCGGAACGACGGCCGCCGGCTGCGACCGCGTACCGACCTCGTCCGATCAGAACGCGCCGGAGAAGCCGACGCCGCCGAGTCGAGGCCCGACGAGCGGGACGAACCCCGACTTGGGCGGCGCTCCGGGCTTCGGAGCGGTGAAGTAGAGCACCGCGCCGACGCCGACGAGCACCGCCGCACCGCCCGCGAGCAGCGTCGCGATGAGCTCGTCGTTCTTGGCGGCGTCGTGATGGTCGCGCGCGGAACGGATGATGTCCCCCGCCACCCCCGGATCCGCCGTGTTCGCCGCCTGCTCGTACAGCTGGTCCCGCTCGGACTCCTGGCTCTTCCCGAGGGCGAACACTCCGATCCCTGCGATGCCGCTCAAGAGGCCCGCGCCGGCGACGATGATCCCGATGGTCCGCTGCGAGCTGCCGTCGTTCGCGACGATCACGGCCCGCGAGGCGTCCTGACCAGAAGCGCTGGCGACGCCGCCGGTGCTCGTCTCGACCGGAGCGTCTTCGAGCTCCGGGACGTCGATTTGGTCGGTCTGCGGATCGTCGGCGATCTGGATCGTCTTCGTCCACGCCTTCTTCCCGGGCGCGCTGACCTCGATGACGTGCTCGCCCGGATCGATGGGCAGCGGGACCGGCTTGCCGGCCACCATCGTCACGATCTCGACGCCGTCGCGCTTCACGACGAGGTTCGGCGGCGGGTTCTTCACCGAGACGACGATGTAGTGGAGCTGCGGCTTGATGCGATTCGCGGCCTCCTCGGCGAGCTGTGCGCGCTCCTTCTGGTTGCGCTGCTGCGCGAGACCCACGGCCGAGCGGTACCACGTCCACGCGCTCGCCCACTTCTTCTGCTTTTCGTAACAGAGCGCGAGGTTGATCTGCGTTCCGGGCGACGGATCCGCCTTGTTGCTCGCCGCGAACGCCTCGCACGCGACCGCGTAGTCGTTCCGCTTCATCGCCTCGAGGCCTTCCTGGAAGAGCGTTTCGGCGGTGGCCTCGTCCGCGTACGCGACCGCAGGCGCGGTCGTCACGCAAGCGACGGCAATCGCGATCGGGGCGACGACCCGCGAAAGAAGAGACGCCATGGGCGCTTTTATACACGAAGGCGCCCGGTCGCCTCGCGGAACGTCACGTCAGCGCGTGAACTGCGTCGGGTCGGAGGTCTTCGAAGGCTTCGGGTCCGGCGGCTTCGTCTCCGACTTCGCCGTCGCCGTCGGCGTCGTCGGCGGTCGGGTCTGACCGCCGTGCGTCGACTTCGCGGTCGGCGTCGTCGTGGCCGTCGTCTTCGTCGTGGTCGCCGGCTTCGTCGTCGCGGTCGCCGTCGTCGAGGTCGCCGACGCTTCGGGCGTGGCCGACGCTTCGGCGGTCGCCGAGCTCGGCGGAGCGGGCGCGCTGGCCGAGGCCGGCGGCGTCGTCTCGACCGGCGGCCCCGACGAGAGACTCGTCGGCGTGGGCGGTGCCGTCGCGGAAGCGGTGCTGGTCGATGCCGTGGTCGTATCCGGCGACGCCGGCCGCTTCGCCATCACGATGAAGACGACACCGACCACGCCGATGAGGCCGAGCAGGCCTACGACGAGCGCGATGACGAGCGGCGACTTCGTCTTCGGGATGGCAGCCTTCGACATGCTGCCCGTGCTCTGCCAACCGCCGGTCGTGTGGTGCAGGTTCGGCGGGGTCTGCGCGCCGAGCGCGACGGTGCCACCGACGGCGCGCGGCTCGGGCCCCGTCTGCGCCGCGCCTGCGAGCGAGGGACCGCTCGCCATCATGGGATCCGACGTCCGCGCGTGCGGTTCGAGGGCGGGGCTCGCCCCTCCCGCGGTACCGACGTGCGGCTGGGGCGGCGCGCCGACGAGCGCGGTCCTCCCGCCGACGGGGACGGCGTACGGCGCGAGCGCGGCCGCGAGCTCCGAGGCCGTCTGGAAGCGATGCTCCGGGCGCCGCGAGAGACACCGGAGCACGATCTCGTCGAGGCCGGGCGGGACGCCTTCGACGCGCTTGGTGAGCGGCACCGGATCGTTCTCGAGGATCGCGGCGAAGAGCTCTCCCAGGCTCTCGCCGTTGAACGGCGTCGTTCCCGAGATGAGCTCGTAGAGGATGACCCCCAGCGCCCAGATGTCCGACCGCTGGTCGACGCTCTTCGAGCTCCGGAGCTGCTCCGGCGACATGTAGAGCGGCGAGCCGAGCATCGCCTGCGTCGACGTGAGCGCGCCAGGCGCGGCGGCGAGCGCCGACGTGGCCTGCTGCTTCGAGATGCCGAAGTCGAGCACCTTGACGACGCTGCTGCCGTCCTTCCGCTTCGCGAGGAACAGGTTCGACGGCTTGAGGTCGCGATGGATGATGCCGAGCGCGTGGGCCTGGACGATCCCGCGCAGCGCCTGGAGCACGTAATCGACGGCCACGTGCGGCGGCAGGCGCTTGTCGGGATGCTTCTCGAGGACGCACGAGAGATCCTCGCCCTCGAGTAGCTCGAGGACCATGTACGCGTAGCCCATCTCCTCGTCGACGTCGTCGACGCGGACCACGTGCTCGTTCTGGATGTTCGCAGCGGCGCGTCCCTCGTTGATGAAGCGCGCCGACGCCTCGGGATTGCTCCGGTCGGCGAGCATGATCTTGATCGCGACCGGTTTCGAGAGCTTGACGTGCCTCGCCGCGAAGACGGCACCCATCCCGCCCTGCCCGAGGAGGCGTTCGAGGACGTACTTGCCCCCGACGATGTCCCCGGGGCGCGGGAGCTGCGCACTACCGGTGCCGGCGAGATTGGCCATGCCTGACGAGCATAGGGCTCGACCGTGGCGGCCACAAGCAGACCGCCTCGACTCGAACGTCCAGGAGCTCGGAGGCGTTTCCCTCCGTAGCTCGACCGGGTGACTTGACTTGGATGATTTCGGAGCCGCGAGTCGGGGTTGAACCGACGACCTGCGCTTTACGAAAGCGCTGCTCTACCACTGAGCTATCGCGGCAGCGGTGAGGCGACGCATGTATGCCGCTCCGCGAGGTTCGTCAAGAGGTTCTCGCACCGGGGGCCCCACGCCTCCGTGCCGGAGGCCTCGGGAGCGGCCGAACGCGGCGGCCCCGAAACTCCCTGGCGTGCGCCTGCCGGCACGTGGGCCGCTGTCAGGCGGCGCGGCGCTCCGCGAGCCTCTCGGCGAGGCGGGTCGCGGCGAGGCGGCTCATCGCCATGATCGTGTGCTGCGGGTTCACGCCCAGGTTGGTCGGGAACACGCTCGAGTCCACGACGTAGAGGCCGTCGACCCCGTGGACCGCGAACGTCGGATCGACGACCGACGAGCGCGCATCGGGTCCCATGCGCGCGGCGCCGAAGAGGTGCGTCGCGATGAAGTTGTAGGCGCGAGGATCGAGCGGGGCCTCGTCGATGTACCGGACCTCGTCGATCGAGCGGAGCACGCTCGGCACGCCGTAGATCCCGGGCCACACCTCCCGTGCGCCGGCGTCGAACATCATGCGCGCGATGAGCGCGGCGGCCTTTCGCGCGGCGCGGAGGTCGTTCTCGGTCAACGTGTAGCGGACGCGATCGACGCCTCCCCAGCCCTCCTGCACCGTTCCCTCGGCCTCGGCACGCACCTGCGCGGCCCAGACCGCCACGTTGCCGAGCTGCGCGAGCCGCTCGGCGAGCTCGGCGCCGACGCCGGGGACGCGCGCAGCCGCGAGATCGGGCGGCAACGAGATCGTCTCGAGCTTGAATCGATCGGTCTTCCGGAAGTGGATGCTCTCCGCGCCCTGCGTCGCGCCGAACGCCATCTCCACGGGTCGGTCGAACAGGCCGCCGAGCGCGAGGCCAGGATGCGCCTGGAAGTGTTTGCCGAGCGCCGGCGAGCGCACGCCGCTCCGTCGGAGCAGGTTCGGCGTCTGGACGGTGCTCGCGGCCACGAGCACCGCGCGACGGGCATGGAGGCTCACGACGTGGCCGGTGGCCGTCCGCGCGACCACGGCGGCGGCCCGTCCCCCGCGGATCTCGACGCGCTCCACGCGGCACGACGTGAAGATGCGCGCGCGGCCGAGACGGAGCGCCCACGGCACGTAGGTGACGCTCATCCCCTGCTTGGCGGCCGTGGGGCACGCCGTGACGCACATGCCCGATCCGCGGCAGCCGTTCTCGTAACGCCGCATCGGGGCGGCCTCGAAGCCGAATCGCTTCGCCTGCTCGAGGAAGAGGCGATTGTTCTCGCCCAGGATCTCGAGCGCGACCGGCCGCACCGACAGATCGCGCTCGAGCGCCTCGAAGTGAGGCTCGAGCGAAGCGGCGGTGATCGCGTCGCCGAGCCCGAATCGCCGCGACCACTCGTCGAAGACGTCCTCGGGCGCACGCCACGCGATGGCGGAGTTGACGAAGGTGCTCCCGCCCACGCATCGCCCTTGGAGCATCGGCATGTACGCCCGGCCATGGAGGATCTGCATGCCGCGCAGGCGCATCGCGCGCTCGAACGTCGTCCGGACGTCCTCGCGCACCTCGCGCGTCTTGATCCAAGGTCCTTCCTCGACGATCGCCACCTCGAGGCCCGCGGAGGCGAGCACGTGGGCGGCCACGGCCCCGGCGGCGCCCGAGCCGACGACCACGGCGTCGAAGGAGTCGCCCCGGGAAGACGCGAGCCGTTCACCGTCGACGACCGATCCGGTCGGGAGGTCGTCGTCGGGGAAGCGTCGTCCGTCGCGCTGGATCTCACTCGGCGGCATGATCGTGACCTCCTCGTTCCTCGGCGTGCATGGCCGGCCCGCGGCGGAGCGGCACCAGACCGGAGACGGCGGCGCGACGGCGCGGCGCCGTCATGGCGGCGCGCGCCGCCGGAGATTGCGCGTAGAGCATCGCGGCCATCGCCTTGAAGGCGGCGACGAGCTGCCTCACGGCGTAGATCGGGCTCGCGAGGAGCCGCTCGAGGACACGACGGCGATCTCCGGGACCGATCGACGCGATCGTCCGCGGCGTCCGCAAGAGCCAGAGCGGAGCGAGCGCGACGATCCAGAGCGACGCGCGCAGCCCGAGGGCCTGCTCGAGGGCGGCCTTCTCGACGGCCTCGGCGTAGTACCTCCCCGGCTCCATCCGCGCGATGCCGTGCGGCAGCGCAGTGCCTTCCGGGAACACGGCGTCGAACGCCGCGGCGACCCAAGCACGCTCGAATGCGAAGAGCTTCATCTCGTACGAGCCTCCCGTCTTCGTCGGTGTGGACCGCGCGAAGCCGCCACGCGCGGACGGCAAGACGCGTCCCTCCGGCTCGAGCCTGCGAGCTCGAGCCGCGGTCATCGTTCTCCTGATGTGCCTCGGGCGAGGCGTCGCAAGCGTGGAGGTTGCGTGGTGACGGAGCGTGCGCCGACGACGTCAGCGCAGTCGCAGCTTCTTCGTCTTCGTCGCGGCCTTCGACGCCGCGTCGTCGGGCGTCGAGTCCGCGGGGACGCCGGGCGCCTTCGCGCGCGGCTTGCCGTCGCCCCGGCTCTTGTGGCCGTGCCGCGAGAGCCAGGCTTCGTCCATCGTGAGGAAGGCCGTCCGCAGCGCCTGCCGCGCGGCCTCGCCGTCGCCGGCGCGGACGAGCTCGAGGAGCACGTCGTAGAACGGCAGCGACTCCTCGCGCCGATCGTAGAGCTCGGCGACGAGGTCGGGCTGCTCGTCCGGGAAGCGCGTGAAGGAGTTCAGGATCAGCTCGAACCCGACGTTCCGAGCCGCGCGGACGATGACGCGCTGGAGCGCGAGATCCCCGCGGGCGAAGGCGAGCGGATCGGCCAGGTTCTTGCGCTGCTCGGCGATGACCGCCTTCATCGCCTCGAGGTCCTCCTCCGTGCGCCGCTCGGCCGCGAGCGCGACGGCCTCCGAGACGAGCACGCGCCGGATCTCGAAGAAGGAGGTGATGAGCTCGAGGAACGCCGGCTCGTCCCGATCGAGGGATTTGATGACCATCGGCAGCGCCTCGAGCCCGGCGCGCTCACGCCAGGAGACGACCTCCGTCCCGGAGCCGTGCCTCGTGCTCACGAGACCGAGCGCCTCGAGCCGCGCGAGCGCCGCGCGGAGGGTGAGCCGATTGACGCCGAGCGCCAGCGACAGCTCGCGCTCCGAGGGCAGCCTCGATCCCGGCGGGATCCGCCCGGCGAGGATCTCGTTGCGCAAGCGATCGGAAACGGCGTCGACCACGCTCGAACGGGCGACCGGACCGATGGCCGCGAGGGTCTCGGTCGGATCGGCGGCGGCGGGCGGCGGAGGTACCTTTTTCATCGACTCATCCGGTGGTTGAACCAGTAGCAACTCTTGATGAGCTGCGCAAGGACGTTCGCAGCGGAGCGCGTTTCGCGCTGGATTTCCGAGCGAGTGTGCGAGGGGTCGAGCTTACTTGTCGCCGAAAGCGGTGACCAGGACGCGCGAGCCGGTAGAGTGATGCCACCTTGATCGACCTTCGGAGCGACACGGTCACCCGCCCGACGCGCGCGATGCGCGAGGCCATGATGAACGCCGAGGTCGGCGACGACGTCTTCGGCGAGGACCCCACGGTCCGCGCGCTCGAGACGGAGGTCGCGCGGATCACCGGCAAGGAGGCGGCGCTCTTCGTCACGTCGGGCACGATGGGCAACCAGCTCGCGATCGCGCTGCACACGCGGCCCGGCGACGAGGTCATCGTCGGCGAGGGCGCTCACGTCGTGTTCTACGAGGGCGGCGCCGGAGCCGCGCTCTCGGGCGTCCAGTTCGCCGTCGCCGGCGCGGGCGGGCTCTTCGACGCCGACGCGATGCTCGAGCGCATCCAGCCCAAGGCGTACTGGGCTCCGCGCACGAGCCTCGTCTGCATCGAGAACACGCACAATCGCGCGGGCGGACGCGTCTTCCCGCAAGCCGCCATCGTCGAGATCGCGCGGCGAGCCCGCGAGCACGGGCTCGCGCTCCACCTCGACGGCGCGCGCATCTGGAACGCCAGCGTCGCGACGGGCCTGTCCGTCGAGGAGCTCGCCCGCCCGTTCGACACGGTGAGCGTCTGCTTCTCGAAGGGCCTCGGCGCGCCCGTCGGCAGCGCCCTCTGCGCGTCGCGCGAGCTCGTCGAGCGCGCCCGCGTCCTGCGCAAGCGCTGGGGCGGAGGGATGCGCCAGGCGGGCATCCTCGCGGCCGCCGCGCTCCACGCGCTCCGGCATCACCGCGAACGCCTCGCCGAGGACCACGCGAAGGCACGGCGCTTCGCGGAGAAGATCGCACGAGCGCCCGGCGTGATGGTCGACGTGGCCAAGGTCGAGACGAACATCGTCAACGTCGACCTCGAGCCGCCGCTCGAAGCCGAGGCCGTCGCCGCCGCGGCGCGCCCGCTCGGCCTCGCCATCAACGCCTCGGCCCCTCGGCGCCTCCGCGCGGTCATGCACCTCGACGTCCGGCCCGAGGACGCGGAGCGCGCCGCGGACATCCTCGCGGAGGCCATCACGAGCGTTCGGAAATGACGGAGACGCGCCGAACGCGAGGGGGTCTCGAGTCCGTTCCGCGGACGCGCGTGGAGAAGCTGGCGCGCGGCGTCGCGCTCGCGATCGCCTTCGTCCTCGCGGGATGCGCTCCCGACCGCGGCGCCGCCTACGAGAAGGCGATCGCGGAGGCGCGCCGCGCGATCAACGCCGGCCGCTTCGACGTCGCCGCGGAGCGCTTCGACGAGGCGGCGCGAACGGCCAAGGTCCCGCGCGACGGCGTGTACGCGCGCTACGAAGCGGCGCTCGCGCGCGCACGCGCCGGCGACGTGGCCCGCGCCTCGCGCGAGCTCCGCGCCATCGCGAGCGAGGACCCGCCGAACGCGTACTCGGCGCAGGCCGCGTTCAAGGCCGCGGATCTCGCGTACCGGAGCGACCCGGCGGCCGGCTACGCGGAGCTCGAGGAGGTGGCGCTCCGCTGGCCGGAGAGCGGCCTCGCGAAGGTGGCCCTCTTGCGCCTCCTGAGGCACGACGACGAACATGGCGCCGAGAAGACGCTCGCGCATCTCGACGCTCTACAGCCGCGCGTCGCCGGCACCAGGCTCGAGCAGGACGTCGCCTACGAGCGCGCCAAGCGGCTCGCCGCGCTCGGTCGGGTCGAGGCGGCGCGCGACGCCTTCCTCGACGTCGCCGATCGCTGGCCGTACCCGAAGGGCGCGTACTTCGACGACGCGCTCTACCGCGCGAGCGAGCTCGAGGAGCAGCTCGGCCGCCACCGCGAGGCGATCGATCACCTCGAGCGGATGCTCTCCTTCCGGGAGAAGGCCGTGACGCTCGGCAGCTACGAGCGACCGCGTTACGTGCCCGCGGTCCTGCGCATCGCCGAGCTCTACGAGAAGAGGCTGAACGATCGCGCGAACGCTCGCGCGACGCTCCATCGCCTGTACACCGATTTCAAGACGTCGACCTTGCGCGACGATGCGCTCTGGCGCGAGGCCGAGCTCTGGGAGAAGGACGGCGACAAGGACAAGGCGTGCAGCCGGCTCGCGACGCTCACGAGCGATTTTCCGGACTCACGCTACGTGCCGTGCGCGATCGAGCGCTGCCCGTCCATCGAGCGCCCCAAGAAGAGCAAGGCGCCGGCCACGTGCCGTGCGTACCTCAACCGGGAGCGCTCCCTCGGCGCCGCCCCGCCCTCCTCTTCGACGGAGTGAAGCGCCGGGATCGGGAGCGGATGCGCGGGCGCGATCAGTCGTCGTCGTCCTCGTCGTCCTCGTCCTCGTCGTCGAGGTCCTCGTCGTCGTCGTCGTAGTCGTCGAGGTCCTCGTCGTCCTCGTCCTCGTCGTCGTCCGCGCCGCCCTTCTTCTCGAACTTGATGTCCACGCCGATGTCGCCGAGCTGAGCGTCGAGAAGCTCGAAGAGCTCGTCGACGTCGTCACCGGACCACTCGTCGAGCATCTCGGTGAGAAACTCGTAGAAGTCGCCGCTGTCGAGACGACGCTCGATCTCCTCCACCTGCTCCTCGGTGAACGCTTCGAGGATGTCCTCGCGCAGCGTCTCGGTATCACCTTCCTCGATCGCGTCCTGCGCCGAGAGACGAATCTGCTTAACCGCACGCTTGTCGAGAACGATCTCCATCAGTCCTTCTCCGAAAGTCGGATGCTCCAGTAATCGTCGTGTCGAACCCGCGGTCGAACTAGCGCGACGATTGCCGCCCACGAATACGCAAAGCCGTCGGGCCGTGTCAACGTGCCCGAGACGCTTTCGTTCTTTGCCCAAAACGCGTAGCTCTCGCCGTTTCCGGCGGCCTCCGCTCGGCCTCGCTTGCCGCGCCTCGTCCGCCACGCGGTATGCTCGCCCTCGTGGGTCCGAACCGTCGCCGACGCGCGGCAGCCGTGCTGGGGACCGTCCTCGCCGCGAGCTCCACGTCGAGCGCGGAGGAGACCGCGAACGGCGCCGCGGCAGAGCCCGACTCGACCTCGACGACGACGGAGAACGCCCGGCTCGCGCACGACCTCGAGGAGGCACCGCCGCCCCCCTCCGGACTCGTCTATCTCCAGTACGGCGTCGCGTTCACGACCGAGCAGGTGATCTCGGCCGGCCCGATCTGCGACGACACGACCGTGCCATGCATCCTGGGCGCAGGGGGCGGGATCGTCGTCCGCGCGGGCTGGCGGAGCTCGGGTCCGCTCTACATCGGCGGGGCGTACGAGCTCACCAAGCAGGACCCGAACAAGCTCTATCGCATCGCGCTGCTCCAACAAGCCCGCGCCGAAGCGCGCCACTACTTCATGACGGCCCGCGTCACCGAGCCCTACGCCGCGGCGAGCCTCGGGGTCGCCGGCTACGGCAACGAGTGGGCGATCGACACGTGGGGCCCCGCAGCGTCGCTCGGCGTCGGCGTCGAGTACCAGATCACGCGGCAGACGGTCGTCGGGCTCGGGCTCGCCTATCGTCTCCTCTACCTGAGCCGATTCACCGATACGGCCGGGACGCAGCGTGACGGCGGCATCGCGCAGCTCTTCGGCATCGACCTCGTCCTCGAGCAGCGTGACGCCATTCTCCGGTCCTCCCCGGACGCCTCCGGCTCGACGCGACCGTGAGGACGCCGGGAGGCTCCAGGCTCCGGCTCTTTCCGCGGTGACGAACGCCACCGCGTCGGGTCGCGGCGAAGGAAGCCGTCCGGTCGAGAAGGGCGGCCGTAGGCCTCGACCGCGACGGCAGCGAGCTGGACACTAGGCCGCTTGACGGTGACGCGGGCGTGTTGTCCCCTACGGAGAACGTGATTTCTGCCGCGAGAACCACGTCATGACGTGCACGACGTGTGGACGAGACAACGCGCCCCACCTGACGTTCTGTCAGGAGTGCGGCCAGCGTCTCGGGCCGCGCATCGCGCCGCCGACGCCGCCCATCGGACTCGGAGGCTCGGACGCGTTCGGTCCGTCGCCCGCGATCGGCTCGAGCAACGCGTCCGCCGAGCCGCGCGGTGCTCCTGCACGTGCGGGCACGGCGGCCATGGCCGCATCCGATCCGGCGCAGGGTGCGAGCAACGTCCGGCGATGCAAGGTCTGCGACACGGCGAACGCACCGAACCTGCGTTACTGCACGTCGTGCGGGAGCACCCTCGAGCCGGCTCCCGTCATCTCCGCCGCCTCCGCCGCCGCGGCTCCGGCCCCTGCTCCCGCGCCGGTGGCTCCGATGCGCGTGGTCGATCTCGGCACGCCGGCCGCCGCCGAGCCGGTGCGGACCTGCAGCCGGTGCCGTGGTCAGGCGGACGCGTCCGCGCAGTTCTGCAAGTTCTGCGGGAACCCGCTCGGTGACGCGCCCGCGGCGCCCGCCGCTCCGCCCGCGTCGCCCGCCGCGGCTCCGCCCGCGCCGCCGGCCTCTCCGGAGGCGCCGCGCGCCAACGGCTCGCCGTCCTTCGACGACGCTCCGCGTCCTGCGGGACGCGGGCCCACGTCCCCGATCGCGCAGATGGACCGACCGCCGGCCGCACCGTCGCCGGCGCAGGCAGGCGGCGCCGCCGCGGCGCTCGCGGCGATCCCGCGCCCTGCGTCGGTTCCGCCCAGGCCGGCGAGCCCTTCGCGCGCCCCGAGCGGCGCTCCGCAGCGCGGCCGCCTCGTCGTGATCGCGAAGAGCGGCGCGGACGGCCCGAGCTACCCGTTCGGCGACGTGCTCGACATCGGGCGGACGGAGGGCCACGTCATCGTCGCGGAGGACCCGTACCTGTCGCCGCGTCACGTCCGCATCCTCTGGAAGGACGGCAAGCTCCTGCTCCGCGACCTCGCGAGCACCAACGGCGTCTACCTGCGCCTCGCGCCCTCACGCGACACGAGCCTGCGCAGGAACGGCGACAGCCCGGAGATCGCGGTCCCCCTCAACGACGGCGACCTCATCCTCGTGGGCCAACAGGTGCTCAAGTTCGAGGTCCTCCGGGAGAACGAGGGCGGTTTCGGTCCGGCCCAGGAGCACGGCACGCTCTTGTTTGGCTCTCCCGCCGCTCCAAGGTACGCTCGCCTTTGTCAGCGCACAGTCGAAGGAATCGCGCGCGACATCTACTACGTACGCAAGGTGGAGACCGTTCTCGGTCGTGAGTCGGGAGATGTGGTGTTCACGGGGGACCCGTTCCTGTCGCGCCGGCATGCCGCCATTCGGCTGTTGTCTCGCGACGGGTCGCCCCAGGGCTCCGCTTCGAGGATTCCTCCCGGGGAAGCCCGATTCGCGCTCGTCGACCTCGGGTCCTCGAACGGTACGTTCCTCCGCATCCGGTCCGACGTGGAGCTCGCCCCGGGTGATCACTTCCGGGTCGGTCAGCAGCTCTTCCGCGTCGACTTCGACGCCCACCAGAGGGCGTAGCCGATGAGGGTTCGCACGTGACGCAGCCCCAGACGCCCGTGCCGCCTGCCGCAGCGGAGAGCTCGAACGAGAGCTCGGAGGGCTCGACCACGCCTCCCGAGAAAGAGCTCCGCGTGCAGCTCTTCGCGCGCACGGACGTGGGGCAGGTGCGGGAGCACAACGAGGACAACTTCCTCGTCGCCGACCTGACGCGTCGATCGCGCGGGTTGCTCGAGGCGAACCGCGCGACCGTCATCGGCCATCAAGGCGCGGTCTTCGCCGTCTGCGACGGCATGGGAGGCGCCGCCGCCGGCGAGATCGCGAGCCAGCTCGCCGTCGACATCATCTACGAGCGCCTCGTCGACGGGCTCGGCGACCGCCCGGTCAAGCGCGACGATCTGGCGCGCCGCCTCGTGCGCGCCGTGGAGGCCGCGGGGCTCCGCATCTTCCACGAGGCGAAGGCCGATCGCTCGCGGCGCGGCATGGGCACCACCGTCACCGCGGCCGCGCTCGTCGACGAGATCCTGTTCTTCGCCCAAGTCGGCGACTCGCGCGGATACATCCTCCGCAACGATCAGCTCGTCCAGCTGACGCGCGATCAGTCGCTCGTCAACCAGCTCATCGAGGCCGGCCAGCTCACCGAGGAGGAGGCCGAGACCTTCGAGCACAACAACATCATTCTCCAGGCGCTCGGGACCTCGGACACCGTCCAGGTCGATCTCACCTACGCCGAGCTACGCCGTGGCGACGTGCTCTTGCTGTGCTCGGACGGTCTGTCCGGGATGGTCCGCTTCGAGGACATCCGCGAGGTCCTCCGGTCCGGCGCCGAGCCGCTCGACATCTGCAAGGCGCTGACGGAGCGCGCCAACCAGGCGGGCGGTCACGACAACATCACGGTCATCATCGTCAAGTTCGACGGCAACGGCCTGAAGCCGCCGCAAGCCGACGACGAGCCGCTCAAGTACCGCAAGTACATCCTCCAGGACGAGTCGCTCGAGCACGAGAAGACCGCGCCGATGCCCGCCGTGAGCGTCGGAGCCGCGAACGCCGCGGTGCAGAGCGCCGACGGCCAGCGGGCGCCCTCGAGCCCGCCGGCCTCGTGGCAGGAGCAGGGCTACCCCGGTCAGGAGGACTACGACCGCATCGACATCCCGGGCACGCACGTGCCGCTCTGGATGGTCGTCGGCATCGTCGTGGGCGTCGTCGTCCTCCTCGCCGGAACGGCGTTCTTGCTCCTGCGCTGACGCACGCGCAGAGCGTCAATCTCCGCCGAGGATCTTGCGCGCGACCTCGTTGCTCGCGTCGATGGCGAGGGCCTCGCGAGCGGCGGCGCGCGCGCCTTCGCGATCGTCGCGCGCCAGGCGTGCGACGGCGATCCACGACCAGGCCGCCGCGGCGCGCGGGCGATCGGCATCGTCGGTGAGCGGTGCGAGGATCTCCTCGGCCTCGACGAAGGCCTCGCGGCGGAGGAGCAGCCGTGCGACGAGCATCCCGAGCTCGGGGGTCTCGCCGAACCGCGCGCGGGCGCGCCCGATCACGTCTTCCGCCTCGACTTCACGGTCGAGGCGGAGCAGGCATTCGGCGAGCCCGAGGTAGCCGGCGAGCGCGTCGGGCTCGACCTGCGTGAGACGGAGGTACTGCTCCCTCGCCTCCTCGAAGGCCCCGCGCTGGAAGAGGCGCCGCGCGAGGTTCGACCGCGCCGGGACGAACGCGGGGTCGACCTTGAGCGCCTGCCGGTAGTGCCTCTCGGCCTCCTTGCCGATGTCGCGCGCATCGGCGAGGAGCCCGAGCGCGTGATGCGGCGTCGGCAGGTCCGGGTTGAGGCTTCGCGCCTTGATGAAGTGCTTGCGCGCGCGCTCGAGGTTGCCGCGGCGGAGCTCGACGTAACCGAGGTTCACCCAAGCCTCCGTGAACCTCGGGCTGTACTCGAGCGCGACGGCGAAGCGCGCCTCGGCCGTCGTGAGATCACCCGCCGCGAGCGCTGCGGCACCGCTCCGATTGAGCTCGATCGCCTTCGGCGGCAGCGGCGGAACGTTGGAGCACCCGACGACGAGCGCCGAGACGAGCACGAGGGCGAGCGCGAGGAGGTGCGAAAAGGAGCGCATGGGCTCCGGCTCGTTCGGCCGCGCCCGGGAAAAGTTGCGAACGAAATTCGGACGGCGCGCCTGCCCCGCGGATTGGTTGGGGTTTCCCCGGCTCGCCCACACCACGAGACCTTCCGCCAGGTCGTCGCTCGACCCCACGCGGGTCGTGCGGTCGGGAGCGCAGTGCGCTATGTATGAGCCAGGTCATGAGCAATCTGCCCAAGGACTCGGGGGTGACCCCCAAGACCTCGATCGAGCGTAGCGAGGGAGCATCCGTGAAGTGCGTGAGCGCGACCCACGCCATCCTCTTCGAGAGCTCGGACGACCGCTGCAGCGTGTGCGGCGAGCGGCTCGAGGAGGAGGACGAGGACGGCACAGAAATTCGTGGCCGGGGCTTGCTCGTGTGGACGCGCGGTGAAGAGCGGCGCTACGAAGAGCCGCAGCTCTGCCCCTCCTGCGCATCGGCGATCGGCGTGAGCGCCCTCCAGCGCTGGGAAATCGAAGAAGACGAGGGCTGACCTCGGTGCGTCACTGGAGCAAGCCGTCGTCGACGTCGTCGAACGGCGACGGAGGACGGCGCTCCAGGTGCTCGAGGCAGAGCGCGCGCAGGGCCGGCGCGACCGTGGTCGACGTGGCGACGAGGCGCAGCTCCTGCCGTACGAGCAGGCCGATGAGCGGCGCTGCGACGTCGAGCGGCGTATCGGGGTTCAAGACGAGGGCCATCCGGATCCGCGGCCGATGCGCCCACTTCGGCGATCGTGCGATCTGCGTGAGCACGTCCGGCCGGCACGGCCTCCTCGACGCGAGCGACAGCACGTCGTCCTCGGTGAGCCGGGGATTCGCGAGGAGCTGACGGATGACGTCGGGATGCGGATCGCGCAAGAGGCGCTCCATCATCGTCCGGTCCGGCCGGCGCGCGAGCGACTTGCGCTCGCCCAGCGTGAGCGGACGCCCGCGCCCGTAGTCCGGCACCCTGTCCTCCTCCGGAGCCGACACTTCGCGCGCGGGTGAGATCGCGAGCGGCTGGCGAACGAGCCGCTCGAGCGCCAGGTGGGGGACCCCCACGGCCTCCTCGCGAAGACGCTGGACGACGCTCGAGAGCGACGGGTCCTGGAGGGCGTCGACGAGCGAGACGAGGACCTCGCGCGCGGCCGGCTCCGCCTGCTCCGCGCGGCTGCAGAGGACGTCGAGCGTCGCCGCCAGCTCGACGACGTCGTTCTCGCGCAAGAGCGTCGCCATGTACGTCGCGCGGAGCTCGGGCTCCGCGATCGATCGCGCGACGCGCACGATCGCGTCGGCGCGCTCCGCAGGCGAGCCGAGCCCGCTCAGAACCCGGGGTTCCATGGCTTCTTCGCCGTCGCCGTCGCCGTCGCCGTCGGCTTCGTCGTCGGCTTCGTCGTCGGCACGGGTGGGGTCGGCCGCCCGACACGCCCCGTCGCCGTCGTCGTCGGCTTCGCCTGGCTCGGGCTCTCGGCGCTCGCGCTCGTGCCGGCCGACGCATCCGCGGCGTCGGCGCCGGACGTGTCGGCCACGCCCTCGGACGTGTCGCCCGCGCTTCCTGCCGTGTCGGCCGCCGTCGGAGCGGCCGACGCGACGCCAGCGGTCTCCGGGCCGGACGGCGAATCCGACGACGTCGGCGCCGGAGCCGACGACGCGACGGACGACGTCGCCGTCGCCGTCCCGCTCGAGCGATTCGACACGGCGACGAGGCCCACCCCGACGGCCGCGAGCACCACGAAGCCGCCGATGCCGGCGATGACCCCGATCGGCAGCCCCTTCTTCGGGACGGTCATCGGCGGCTCCACCCCGGAGAACGTGGCGGTCGGGACCGCGTCGGCAGGTCGCGCGGGATCGGGCGTGGGAGCGGCGGCGAAGCCGGGGCTCGACGGACGTCCGGGCTGCCCTTGGTTCGGGTGCGGCGTCAGGACCGTCCGCTGCGGATACGGAGCCGAGGTCGTCGGCGGGCTCCCCGACGTGCTCGGCGTCGGCGCGCCGGACATCACCGCCGTGCCCTGCAGCGGCGCCGGGCGTACGGCGCTGATCTCGTCGGTCACGTTGGGGAAGCCGAGCGCAATCGAGAGGGCGCTGGCGAATTCCTTCGCCGTCTGGAAGCGCTTCTCGGGCGCGCGCTCCGCGGCCTTCGCCCACCACTGATCGAACCCGGGCGGCACGTCCGCGACCTGCGACGGGACCGGGATCGGGTTCACGATGATCTTCACGAGGAGATCGCCGAGCGCCTCGCTCTGGAACGGCAGCTTCCCGGTGATGCACTCGTAGACGATGACCGCGAGCGACCAGAGATCGCTGCGGGAGTCGACCGTCTTGATGCCCTGCGCCTGCTCCGGGCTCATGTAGTAGGGCGTGCCGATCATCGCGCCCGTCTTCGTGTTGCTGCCGTCGAGCGCCTGCGACGTCTGCTTGGCGACGCCGAAGTCGAGGATTTTGACGAGCAGCCGGTCGTCGTCGTTGACGAGGAAGATGTTGTCCGGCTTGAGGTCGCGGTGAACGATGCCCGCCTGATGAGCCTTGGTCAGCGCGCGGCAGACCTGCTGCACGATCGCGTTGACTTGAGCCGGCGGCAGCCGTCCCCCTGACCTCGCCAGCGCTTTGCCGAGATCCTCGCCTTCGAGGAGCTCCATCGCGATGTAGGGCCGGCCTTGCCAGACCCCGTGGTCGAGGATCTGGACGACGTGCGGGCTGCGGAGCTGCGCTGCGGCCTTGGCCTCACGCTCGAAACGGGCGTGAGCCTCCGCCACGTTCCCGAGCTCGCCCTCGATGAACTTCACCGCGCACGGCTGGTCGAGGGTGATGTGGACGGCCTCCCAGACCGAGCCCATGCCGCCACGACCGATCATCCGCACGAGTCGGAATCGATCTGCGACGACGACGTTCTCCTTAAGCTCCATCTGTGTCTCGATCGAACGGCGGTCGGATGGCTCGCAGGACCGAAACGCCAAGCCTGGGCACGGCCTGCCGCGCAGCTATCAGGCTAACAGCCGGTGCCGCTTCGCGGAAGCAACCGGCTCAGCCGTTCCGCGGCTCGGAGTTGCGCCGCCCGGACGCGCCCTTCGGACGCGCCCAGCGGACGCGACCAGACGACCGCCGCCCCCCCGGAGCGACGCGATCGACCGGCGAGACGAAGGACCGGTGAGCCCTCCGATCCGCACCCGGCATCGAACGGAAAAGGGGGCCTCGGCAGGCCGGAATTTCGGGCACATCTTCCCCCTCGCGAGTCAACGCGCCTCCTTGCGCCGCGGCCCCCGTGACGCGAAACTGATCGGCGTTACCTTGGCGACGACCATGCTCGAGTTGCACCGTGCCCAACGCACACTCCGAATCATGGCCAGCGGCGGGTCCGATCCGCCCGATCCCATCCAGACCCCCGGCGGGGTGGAGGAGGTCGATCTCGAAGATCGCCCGATCAGCACGACCCCGCGGCGCTACAAGGTCATTTTCCACAACGACGACTACACGACCCAGGAGTTCGTCGTTTACGTCCTCGAGCGCTACTTCCACAAATCGGAGACGGAAGCTCGGCACATCATGCTGACGGTCCACCACAAGGGAGCGGCCGTCGCGGGCGTCTACACGAAGGACGTGGCCGAGACGAAAGCTCAGCAGGTCATGGACGCGGCCCGTGCGAACGGAATGCCCCTGCTGCTGACGACGGAGCCCGAATAGGCCGCACCGACTGCGGCACGGCCGCCGCACGAGAACCAGCGGAGAGGTAAAGAGAGAGACAGCGATGCGTATCAGCCCGGAAGTCGAGATTGCGCTCACGCTCGCCCAGAACGAGGCGGCGCGGCGCCGTCACGAGTACTTCACGCTCGAGCACCTCCTCTATGCCCTCCTGTTCGACGAGGCGACCGCGCTCATCGTGCGCCATGCGGGCGGCGATCCCAGCCTCATCAAGAAGGAGCTCGAGCAGTTCCTCTCCGATCAGCTCGAGAGCGTCCCCGAGGAGCACTTCGACGTGCCGGCGGCGTCGCTCGCGGTGCAGCGCGCCATCCGCCGCGCGGCCGCCCACGTGCAGTCGAGCGGCAAGGAGCAGATCACGGGGGCGAACGTGCTCGTGGCGATCTTCTCCGAGCGCGAGTCGCCGGCGGTCAGCATCCTCGAGAAGGCGGGCGTCACGAGGCTCGACGTCGTCGCGTACATCTCGCACGGCGTGTCGAAGGCCGAGGACGCCGATGACGGTCGCGAGAAGGAGGCGGCGTCGCTCGACGGCGAAGGCGAAGGCCCGCGCTCCCGCCGTGACCCGCTGAAGGCCTACACGGTCAACCTCAACGAGGAGGCGCGGGAGAAGCGGATCGATCCGCTCGTCGGCCGCTCGAACGAGATCAGCCGCATGATCCAGATCCTGGCGAGGCGGAAGAAGAACAACCCGCTCCTCGTCGGCGACTCCGGGGTCGGCAAGACGGCGATCGTCGAGGGCCTCGCGCTCAAGATCGTCACGGGCCAGGTGCCCGATGCGCTCAAGAAGGCGACCATCTACTCGCTCGACATGGGCGCGCTCATCGCCGGGACGCGCTACCGCGGCGAGTTCGAGGAGCGCCTCAAGGGCGTGGTGAAGGCGCTCCAGAAGATCGAGAACGCGATCCTCTTCATCGACGAGATCCACACCATCGTCGGAGCCGGCGCGACGAGCGGCGGCAGCATGGACGCGTCGAACCTCCTCAAGCCCGCGCTCGCGTCGGGCCGCATGCGCTGCATCGGCTCGACGACGTTCGAGGAGTTTCGGCAGCACTTCGAGAAGGACCGCGCGCTCTCGCGCCGTTTCCAGCGCGTCGAGATCAACGAGCCCTCGATCGAGGACACGAAGAAGATCCTCCAGGGCCTGCGCGCGAAGTACGAGGACTTCCACGGCGTCCGCTACACCGACGACGCGATCGACGCCGCGGCGACGCTCTCGGCGCGCTACCTCCACGACCGCCGCCTGCCGGACAAGGCGATCGACCTGCTCGACGAGGCCGGCGCCGCCGCCAAGCTGAAGCTCTACTCGAACGAAGGCGCGAGCCCGCCGCCGCAGCTCGGCCCGGGGCCCGTGACGGCGAAGGACGTCGACGGCGCCGCGTCGGTCGACGGCGCGATCCAGGACGTGCCGACGACGGCGCGCTCCGGCGAGGTGCCGCCCGCGTTGCCGACGGCGGATCACGGATCGAAGCCCGACGTCGGCGCCGCTGCGAACGCGATGACGAACGGGACGGCGAAGGAGAGGCCGCGCATCCTCGTCGGCGTCGCCGAGGTCGAGACCGTGCTCGCGCGCATGGCGCAGATCCCGCCGCGCGAGGTCAGCACGAACGACAAGGAGAAGCTCCGGAACCTCGAGAAGGAGCTCAAGAGCGTCGTCTTCGGTCAGGACAAGGCTTGCGAGCAGATCGCGTCGGCGATCAAGCTCGCGCGCGCCGGCCTGCGGTCGCCGGAGAAGCCGATCGGGAACTTCCTGCTCACCGGCCCGACGGGCGTCGGCAAGACCGAGCTCGCGAAGCAGCTCGCGAAGATCCTCGGCATCAGCTTCATCCGCTTCGACATGAGCGAGTACATGGAGCGGCACACGGTCTCGCGCCTCATCGGCGCGCCGCCCGGCTACGTCGGCTTCGATCAGGGCGGCCTCCTGACCGACGCGATCGCGAAGACGCCGCACGCGGTGCTCCTGCTCGACGAGATCGAGAAGGCGCACCCGGACGTCTTCAACGTGCTGCTCCAGATCATGGACCACGGCAAGCTGACCGACAACAACGGCAAGTCGACCGACTTCCGCCACGTCATCCTGCTCATGACGAGCAACGTCGGCGCCCGCGATCTCGGACGCCGTGCGGTCGGCTTCGGCGATCGGCGGGCCACGGGCGACGCGGAGCGCGAGTACAAGCTCATGTTCAGCCCGGAGTTCCGCAACCGCCTCGACGCGCGCATCCAGTTCGACCCGCTCTCCAAGGAGACGATGGGCAGCATCGTCGACAAATTCGTGAAGGAGCTCAGCGCCCAGCTCGCCGAGCGGAACGTGACCCTCGAGCTCACGCAGGCGGCGCGCGAGCACCTCGCGGACAAGGGCTACGACCCGGACTACGGCGCTCGCCCGCTCGCGCGCGTCATCCAGGAGGACGTGAAGAGGCCGCTCGGCGAGGAGCTCCTCTTCGGCAAGCTCGAGAAGGGCGGCAAGGTCCTCATCGACGCGGAGGACGCGGAGGTGGAGGACGAGAAGACGGGCGAGACGAAGCCCGGCAAGAAGCTCGTCTTCCGCTTCGAGTCGGCGGCGGAAGAGGCGCCGCGCGAAGCGACCGGCGCAGCATGATCGTGCGGGCGGAGGCCTGATGGCGCGAATCCCGGCGGCGAGCGTGGTGGCTTCGTTGCTGCTGCTCTCGTCGTCTCTCTTCGGCTGCAGAGACAAGCCTCCGAAGACGCCGACGGAGGAGGACGAGTACGCCAAAGCCTTCTCCGAGCTCGAGAAGAAGGACGACGACGATCCGGGCACCAACCCCGTCTCGAAGATGAAGGAGGGCTCGGACGGCAAGCCGAAGGGCCCCGTCTACCCCGCCCCGTTCACCGCCGAGCAGATCCGCGACGCGACGAAGAACGGCCGCACGTACCGCTACAAGGTCGAGGTCCCCGGCAAGCCGCCACGCGAGTACGTCATCATTTTCCGAAACGTCGACGACGCCGGCGCGGAGATCCACACGGGCGCCGATCACGTGCGCCGCTTCGGCTGGATCACGCTCCAGCAGCACTCGGAGTTCCCGAAGGACAAGGTCACGACGCGCCAGGAGAAGCTGAAGACCCCGGCGGGCAAGTTCGACTGCGTCGTCTACGTCGTGAAGGACGACGACGACGAGGTCTGGACCTACTACTTCGCGAAGAAGCTCCCGGGCGCGCCGGTCTACTACTACGTGGAGAGGAACGGGAAGCGGCTCCGCACGACGACGCTGGTGGAGCACATTCCGGGGAAGTGACGCGTCAGGCTCCAGGCTCCAGGCTCCAGTGGGGCGAAGCCGGACGCCGACTTCGTCAGTCCTCAGTCCTCAGTCCTCAGTCCTCAGTCTTCGGTCATCGAATCGCTTCGAAGCCCCCGCTGAAGGGTCGGCGTCCCGAGCGACCGAGATCGAGGATGTCCCATTCGAGCGTCCGGCAAACGTGGGGCTGCCCGCGTTGCGACAGCTGTGAAGCCCGCATCGACGCTTTCACGCTGAGGACTGAGCCTCGATTTCGCTCGGGTGGCGGGCTGACCGCCGCCGGGCGC